>Ga0115546_1000520_pt1 | contig 26138 bp, 19 predicted proteins | sample COGITO_mtgs_1004_FD_87186 | JGI IMG/M metagenome (GOLD analysis project Ga0115546, IMG submission 87186) | Pelagic marine microbial communities from North Sea - COGITO_mtgs_100413 | ecosystem: Environmental > Aquatic > Marine > Epipelagic | place: Germany:Helgoland, sampling site Kabeltonne...
GTGATTTTGAGCTGATTTTGAGAGCGATCGCAGCTCCTCCCACGAATAATGCGCCGGTAGCTCATCCTCATCTGCCGCCTCACCTAACACCTCTGCGGCCTGCTGCTCCAAGGCGATCAAATCATCCCCTACGGCTTCTCCCAACAGGCCAACGGCGATCGCACCCGCCACCGCGCCCAGCATTCCGCCTTTTTTACCGCCCACCGCGCCGCCCACGACAGCGCCTAGCAGCCCGCCAACACCGGCTCCTACGCCAGTTTCTAAAGCATGGCGGCGAGCGTCGGCTGCTTCAGAATCCTGCTCGGTTTGGTTTTCTATTGGGTTCTCTATTTGATCTTCTAAAGGTTGTTTAGATTGTTCAGAGTTCATGAAAAGTCTCTCCTAAAAGCTAGCTAAAAGATAAAGGGTGCGATCGCTAAGCCTGTACAAGCTCTTTTTCCTGGCTAACGCCTAGCCGCTGCTTCAAATGCTCCGCCACTCGAATCGCATTGGCAATAATCGTCAGCGTTGGGTTCACGCCCGAATTAGACGGAAAGAAGCTGCCATCAACAACGTATAGATTATCCACCTCGTGAGCGCGACAGTCCAAATCCAGCACAGCCGTTTCCGCATCGGGGCCAAAGCGACAGGTGCCGCACTGATGGGCCACCGCTGCGAGCGGCATAATGTTGCGTGGGTATAGGCTAAAAGGAACCACATGCTTTGTGTGCCGGTCGGTGGCTTTTAGCACGGATGTCCAGCGGTGGATTAGGCGATCGCGCGCCTCTATATTATTCGGCGTGTAGTCCAAATGAATCTGCCCGTTTACCACCCGCACTCTGTTGTTTGCCTCTGGTAAATCTTCCGTCTGTAGCCACCAGCCGGTAGAATGCGCCGCGAACACATCTAGCACCGTTTCGGGCGTAATTTTTACGTACGGAGCCAGCAGCGGCGGCGACTCAGCGGGCATCATTCCACCTTTTACATTGCCGGTGTTTTGCACCATGCCCATCGGGTAGGGAAAGTCGGGTTCGCCCCAGTAAAAATCATTGAGGCCAATGGTCTTTTGATGCACTGCCGGGTTGGGCTGAGCGCTCAGCGCAACAATAGCTGAAGAGAGATGCTTCATAAAGTTGCGGCCCACCTGATCGGAGCGGTTGGCCAGCCCATTAGGATGCGCGTCGTTCGCAGAGCGCAGCAGCAGCGCCGCCGAGTTAATCGCGCCGCAGGCGACCACCACAATATCTGCTGAAAATAGCTGTTCTTCGCCGTTTACTTCGGTGCGCACAGCAGTAAGAGTGCGCCCAGAGGCATCAGTCAGGAGCTGCTTAACGAATGCGCCCGTGAGCAGCGTAACGTTTTCGAGCGATCGCACCCCATTAATACAGTTCACCTCGCTATCGGCCTTGCCATCTACCAGGCAGGGAAAGCCGTCGCAGGTGTCGCAGCGAATGCACTGCGAGAGGGTCTTATCTACTTCGTTAATCTTTAGACCCACCGGCAGATGAAACGGATAGTAGCCCGCCTGCTGAATGTTGTTATAAATCTGTTGCATCGCCGGTTCGTGGCTAACCGCCGGATAAGGATACTCGTGAGTTGTTGGCTCCGTGGGATCTCCGCTGCGCTCACCATGCACGTCGAACAGCACTTCTGCCTGGTCGTAATAGGGCGCAAAGTCTGCATGCTTGAGCGGCCATGCCGGAGAAATACCATCCTTATGCTGCACCTCATCAAAGTCTCTTTCTCTTAGCCGTAGCAAGGCCGAACCATACACCTTGGTATTGCCGCCCACCCAGTAACAGGTCGAAGGCGCAAACTCTTTGTCTTCTTTATTTACCCACTTTTCAGCATCGGTATAGTAGCGGCTCTTTTGATAAACCTCCACCGCATCCCAGTTCTCTTTTTCACGTGGCAAAAACTCGCCTCGCTCTAGAATAAGAATACGCTTTCCAGTCGGCGCGAGCTGATGAGCTAGCGTGCCGCCGCCTGCGCCCGTACCGATAATAATCATGTCGTAATGCATCAGAAGTCTCCTATTTTATGCAGGGTTTAATGTTTAAATGGTTGTCGGCTGGGCGGTCATCGGCGGAGCGGGCATAAGGTGGTGCGATCGCATAATCTCATCGAGGTTAACGTCTCGCTCGGCTAGGCAAGCGTGGCCGCTGTAAGGCAGCGTAACCATCTGAGCACTAGGGAAAATCTGGCTGAGCCGGTGAGCTTCTGCAACAGATGGAAGAATGCGATCGCCCGCACTCCCAACTAGCAGCACCGGGCAGGTCACCCGGCTGAGCCGTGCCGCATCCAGTGAAAAATCACGCATCAAATTAAGCCTTTTTACCAACGTCTCTTTAGGTGCATCGTGAGTAGACTTTGCCAGCGCCTGACGTGCCTCTGAAGAAATTCGATGGAGCGGGGCCAAAAAGAACACCAACCAGTCGGCAGGCTGATTAAAAAATAGCGCTGGCACCAGCGGCATGAGCCACGCCTCTAAATTCAGCCAGGGAACGCGGTGAAAAGAAGACGCAGGATTAACTAGAACTACCCGATCGAACAAATCGGGCGCTTGCTCTAATATCCGAAGGCCCAAGCAGCCGCCAAAAGATTCTGCGCACAGACAAACGGGTGTTCCGGCTGGCATTTTGGCAATTTCGTGACGAGTCAGCGCGATCGCAGCCGCCGCCAGCTCATCCCAGTCGGCCAAATCATCCGCCGGAATAATCAGCCCGCGCACCTCAAAGTCTTGTTTAAAGTCGCTCATTTCCAGCGAAATTAAATCCTTACCGGTTTCATCGAGTCCCGGCAGATAAATCAGCAGCGGCGCATTTTCCGTATCCGAGGCAAAATTTGTAAAATAAGTGTCGGTCGATGCGCCCGCAGTGCGAGCCGCTGTTACGCTGTGCGCCGTGTTTTTCATCGCTTTTTGAACCCCTTACATAGTCTTTTGTCTGCGCTTACTTGCATGCTGTTACTTGCCTGCGCTTAAGAGTGTTCCACTTGAGTTCTTTAGCTAGATATCTTTAACCAAATATCAAAGCATCAAGCGAAAATGCGCCGGGGCCAAGAATAGAAATTGCGCTCAAAATTACCACGTACAAAAAGGCTTTTTCCCAGCTTGGCGGATCGCCCTGACCGTTTGGCCCCTGATACTCGTTGTCCGGAATCTGAAACGGATCTCGCGCCACAAAAGGCGATCCCTTGGACATCTCTAAAATCATCGCAAATAGCATAGATCCTAAAATGGCCAGGCTGTCGAAAGGCGTTAGCAGGCCTATAATCATAAAGAATCCGCCCAAAAACATTGACAGCGCCGATAAAAAGCATAGAAAGATCGGCATATTAATAGCTTTTGACCAGGTGCGTAAGTGCGATATTTTGGGCCAGCCGTGCAGCACAAATAAAAAGCCAATGCAGACGCGCAGCGCCAGCAGCAGCAGGCCCAAAAGTCCTCCTGGTAAGCCCAGCGGATAGAGAAAGTTCAAAATATTAACCACAAACCCAGGCAGCCAAGTAGCCCAACTCACCGCTAAGGCAAGTCCACCGATCGCATAGGCCGAATAAGCTAAATTGATTCCCATGGGTCTAATTTTCCTTCGAATTTCCTTTGTTTCCCTACTACAGCTCTTGTGCATCTGCTACAAGTCTGAGGAAAGCACTTTTTACTTATCTACATCTTAATCTACGCGCTAACCTAAATCTGTGTCCAACAGATGTCAGTGCTGTGACAGTTGGCAATCAACTTCTCATATCGGCAGCGTAACCAACAGCGTATTTACTCCAACAGGCTGGCTTTAACGAGCCTGCTGAAGTAGGAGAATTCTGTTAGGCAATCCCCGAGCCACCGGTGACACCGTAGACTTCTCCCGTAATGTAGCTGGCCTCCTGTGAGGCTAAAAGCACATACACCGGTGCGATCTCTGCGGGCTGTCCGGGTCGGCCTATCGGCACGGAACTGCCAAACTTCTCAATCTTGTCTTGAGGCTGACCGCCACTGGGCTGAAGCGGTGTCCAAAATGGGCCAGGCGCAACTGCATTGACGCGCACACCCCGCTCGATCACCTGCTTGGCAAGCGCTTTGCTAAAAGCAACAATGCCCGCTTTAGTAGTCGCGTAGTCAACCAAGGTAGCCGAAGAATCGTACGCCTGAATAGAGGTTGTATTGATGATGGCTGAGCCTGGTTTTAGATGAGGCATCGCCGCTTTCGTAATCCAAAAGAGCGCGTACAGATTGGTCTTAAGCACACCATCGAAATGCTCGGTGCTAATGTCTTCAATGTAGGGAATGCTCGTTTGCATTCCGGCATTGTTAATCAGAATGTCGAGGCCGCCGAGTCCTTCTACGGCGTCGGCGACTAGCTGCTGGCAAAACTGCTCGTTGGTAATATCGCCCGGTAGTGCGATCGCCTTACGCCCAGTCTCTTCGACCAGTGCAACAACGTCTTGCGCATCTGATCGTTCGCTATCGAGATAGGAGATTGCTACATCTGCGCCTTCTCTAGCAAATGCGATCGCAACGGCCCGTCCTATTCCCGAATCGCCGCCTGTAATCAACGCTTTGCGTCCGGTCAGTCTTCCATGTCCAACGTAGCTTTTCTCACCGTGATCTGGTTTTGGCGTCATCTCTTCCACCAATCCGGGGGCCGACATCGGCTGACGAGGAAAAGGCGGCTCTGGATATTGATGACGAGGATCCTGCATTTTTAACTGACTATTTACCATTGAATGCTCCAATTGTTTGATACTGTTTAGCGTTTATTTAGCGCCTGTTTAGCACTAACTACTCTTGTGATGTTTGTTGTTAAAAGCTTCAGTTTTTTAGGCTTTCCCGCTAAGCATAGTTCTTGAAACTATTTTTGAAATACCCACTTAGAAGGAATTGAAAAACCTATTCTCTTGCTAAAAGCACATTTTTATCGGCATGGCAGAACCTGTCGGCTGAATATAAGACGTCACACGATGTCCGGTGGCCAATTTACGCTGACAAAACTGTCATCAAGACACCTGCTGTATTTGCTTTTGCCACAAGTCTGTCACATCTTTCTTTTATGATGCATCTGCAAAGCATAAAAAAGAGGTTGATTCCACGTCGATATAGCTGAAGGTCAAAGCCTGCAAAAGATAGTGCCTTGAGTCAATTTTTCTATCCTAAATTTATAAAATAGCCGCAGGAGAAACCGGACTATATGAACATACGCCAACCGCCACGCTGGCTCCTGTGGGCGCTCATTCTCCCTCTGCTCGTGCTCAACGGCTGGGTAGCTCTGCTACTGTTTGAGTACTTTCGCTCTTTTTTTACGATCGCACTAGCAGCTACGCTAATCGCCTTTATTCTGGGCTATCCTGTCGGCTGGCTACAGCGATTTCGACTGTCTAAGCCGGGTGCGCTAGCGGTTGTTCTTTTACTGCTCGTCGCGCTGCTGGGCCTGCTGGGGTTTCTCTTGCTGCCGCCGCTGGCCCGGCAAATTAGCGAACTCGCCAGCCAGCTACCCGCTTTGATCTCTTCTAGTAGCGATCGCCTGCAGGGACTAGAATCTTGGGCCAAACAGCGACAGCTCCCGTTTGATATGGAGGCGACTATCACTCAGCTTGAAGGTAAGCTCTCTACGCAGGCGCAGGCGCTTAGTAGCGGCATTGTTGGGGCCATTCCAGCGGCGGTCGCAAACCTGCTCGATATTTTTCTAACCGTTGTGTTGTCCATCTATCTGGTGCTTAATGGCCCAGAGGTTTGGCGAAGCCTGCTGCGCTGGCTACCGGCCAGAACGGCTAGAAGAGTAAACCTTGCGATCGCGCGTAGTTTTCACAACTATTTTATTAGTCAAGCTGCCGTGGCTCTGACGCTGGGCGTTTCGATGACGATTGCCTATCTAATTTTGCAAGTTCCTTATGGTCTATTGTTTGGCTTTATGGTGGGTATCTGCGGCATGGTGCCTTACGGAGCCGCGCTGGCTATTGTGGCGGCAAGCATTATTTCGGCTTTTATCAGTCCCTGGCTAGGGCTTTGGGTGCTTGTCGTTTCTGCGGTAATCGATCAGGTGATTGAAAATGCGATCGCGCCTAGGCTAATTGGTGGCTTCATTGGTCTCAACCCGGTCTGGATTCTAGTCTCTCTCCTAATCGGCACTAAAGTCGGCGGTTTTTTGGGCTTAGTCATTGCGGTTCCGGTTGCTAGCTCAATCAAAATGCTGTTGGTAGAACCCTCTTTACTCCCTTCAGATCGCGCCGTCTCGAAAGAAAAACTGCCGGTTCTACCTGACGGGTAGAAAGAGAGAAATGCTAGAGAACGGTGTAACGCTTTGCGGCACTTTAGCGCGACTATCTATTCCAATATCCAGCATGTCCTATCTAATCTGCCGTGGTGAGCATCACGATACTAGCTAGATCTTGAGATTGTCACAGCTTTGATACCTATTTGATACCTGTGTGTCACAAGATAGCCGTTGCTATTTTTTATACTTTAGTAGTGTTGAAAAGGTAGTGGTGTTGAAAAGGCAGTTCGCTATCCCACGCGCTGTACAGCGACTGACTGCCGGGTCAGGGGCGTATATTTTTTGTAGGAACATGAAACAATTAACCTCTGTGCGAGCGCCCTATGGACTAGGCTATCGCATTCGACTTCTCTCTTTAACCATGGGGCGATCGCTTCAACAAAAGCTAGAACCCTATGGCCTAACGCCCTTTCACTGGGTTGTGCTGTGCTGCCTGTGGGAGCAAGATGGTATGGCGACTAGTGAGGTTGCCAGTCGTTTGAAGCAGGTCGGCGGGACGCTAACCGGGGTGATTAGCCGCATGGAAGAGAGAAACCTGCTGCACCGAGAACAGGATGAGTGCGATCGCCGCATCTGGCGCATCTGGCTAACCGACGCCGGACGACAGTTAGAAGACAAGCTGCCGCCTTTGGTTATCAGCACCCAAAGTAAAGTACTAGCGGGCTTCTCAGAAGATGAACAGCAACAATTTTCGGCGCTGGTGAACCGGGCGATCGCCAACTTAGAAAACACCGATCCAGATCGTGCCAGCCCATTCATCTCACCAGACAAAATCTTGGCCTCCTTGTAATCACTTTTTTTCTTCAAAAGCTACGCATACGAACTAAATTTAATCCCTCTTTCAAGTTACTAACCATGTCAGACAGTTTTAACTCAGACAGTTTTAGTCCAGACGATTCTAATTTAGACATCTCTAATTTGGACATCTCTAACTCAAACAGCTTCAGCTCAGGCAATTTTCAGTCAGCCAACGTTAGCTCCTCTTCTCGTGCTAAAGCAACAGCCGTTGCGACCAAGCTACCCGACCTATCCCCCCCCAACGATCCCGTTGAATCCACCGATCCAACAGACTCAGAACCCCCCGCAGCGCCCCCCGTCGCCCCCAAAAAACGCCTGCCCCTGCCAGTTCTGATTGGCCTGCCCATCGTCCTGATTGTCGGCGGCTTCTTTGGCCTGCGCTGGTGGCACTATACCTCTACCCACGAAAGCACTGACGACGCCCAGCTTCAGGGCCACGTATATCAAGTGAGCAGCCGCATCAACGGCACCGTGCAAACCGTTGTCGCCACCGACAACCAGACCGTCACCGCCGGAGAAACGCTCGTTCAGCTCGACCCGCAAACCTTTCAGGCCCAGGTAGATCAGGCCCAGGCCGCCCTGAGCGCTGCTAAGCAAGCCGCCCAAACCGCCCAAATCGGCATCGAGCAAGCCAGCGCCAACGCCAGCGCTCAAAACACCAGCGCCCAGGGCGGTATCTCCGGCGCTAATGCTGGTATTACGACCGCCCAGTCAACCTTAACCGCTGCTAAACTTGCTGTTCCTACCGCTCAGTCTCAGCTCACCGCCGCTAACACCACGCTAGAAAACGCCCGCATAGAAGCAGGCCGCTATCAGGACTTGTTCGTTCGAGGCGCAGTTTCCGCCGAACAGCGCGACAGCTACCAGCAAGCCTACAAAACTGCCCAGGCCCAGCAAAAGACTGCCCAGGAGCAGTTACAGCAGGCTCAGGTGCAAATCGATCAGGCCCAAGCAGGCATCGACAAAGCCCAGTCCGAACTAGAGACCAGTCAGGGCACCTTGGCCACCGCCAACGCCGCCGGATTTCAAACCGAGATTAGCCGCAGCCAGTATACCGCTGCCCAAGATCAAATTAAGCAGGCCGAAGCCAGCCTAAAAACGGCCAAACTCCAGCTTAGCTACACCAAGATTGAGGCGCCTGCTGCGGGCACCATCGGCAACAAATCGGTCGAACCGGGCACCCAGGTGTCTATCGGCCAGCCCCTGATGGCCGTGGTCGGTCAAGACTTTTGGGTAATGGCCAACTTTAAAGAAACCCAGGTTGCCAACATTCAACCCGGCGATCCGGTCACCGTTACGGTAGATGCCCTCGGCTCGCAAACCCTAACGGGCAAAGTCGATAGCCTGTCGCCCGCCTCTGGCTCGCAGTTTTCGCTACTGCCGCCCGACAACGCCACCGGCAACTTTACCAAAGTCGTTCAGCGCATTCCCATCAAAATTGCGCTCGATCCTAGCAGCCTAAACGGAGAGCTTGCGCGGCTGAGTCCCGGCATGTCCGCTACTGTCGCGGTCGATATTGCAGACAACAATATTACAGACAACAATATTTCAAATAACAACATTGCAGACAACAAAGCTCCTAGCAACACTCATTCGACCAGCGAAATCAACCCCCCAGCGCAGCCATGACAGCCACCGCAACACAACGCGCCGGTTCCCTGCGAGAACGCCTGCAACAGCGCGGCATTCTTAAATGGATTATTGCCTTTACCGCTTCTTTTGGCGCCCTGCTAGAAGTGCTAGACAGCAGCATCGTCAACGTAGCCCTGACCGAGATGCAGTCGAGCTTTGGCTCTACTATTAGCCAAATTGGGTGGATCGTGACAGGCTATGCGATCGCTAACGTCATCATGATTCCGCTGACGGCCTGGCTCGGCGATCGCTTTGGCAAAAAGCGCTATTTCGTCTTCTCGCTGGCAGGTTTTACCCTGGCCTCTATTGCCTGTGGTCTTTCTCCTAATCTCGGAACGCTAATCTTTGCTCGCATTATTCAGGGGTTACTAGGCGGCGGCCTTCTTGCCAAAGGGCAGTCTATTTTATTCGAGACTTTTTCACCCGCTGAGCAGGGATTAGCCCAGGCCCTGTTTGGGGTCAGCATGATCTCTGGTCCGGCTATTGGCCCAACGCTAGGCGGTTACCTAACCGATACTTTAGGCTGGCGCTGGATCTTTTTTATCAACCTGCCGGTGGGCATTGCCGCAGTGATTATGGCTCTTTTATTTTTGCATCCCGACGACCATATCTCGCCAGTAAACGTGCCCAAAGTAGACTGGTGGGGCATTGGTCTTTTGACCCTGGCGCTAGGCAGCTTTCAGGTCTTTTTAGAAGAAGGTGAAAGCGAGGCCTGGTTCGACTCACCCTTTATTGTTCTAATGGCGATCGCCGCTGCTGCTGGCCTGGTTCTTTTCATCTGGCAAGAGCTGCGCATTCGCCACCCGGCGGTAGACTTGCGGGTATTGCGCTATCGCTCACTGGCCGCAGGCAGCGTTTTCTCAATGGTGGTTGGCGTCGGCCTATACGGCACCCTGTTTGTTATTCCTATTTACGCCCAAAGTGTTTTGCACTATACCGCTATGCAAACCGGGTTGTTGTTGTTACCCGGCGCATTAGCCTCCGCCATTACTATGCTCACCATGGGCCGATTTACCAGCAAAATAGATGCCCGACTGATGATCGTCATCGGCAGCGTGATGACGGCCCTGGTAATGTTCAACTTAGCCACTATCAATCCCGGCACTAGCGCAGAAACCATGTTTTACCCGCTAGTTGTTAGAGGCGTAGGTATTGTTCTGATGTTTCTACCGCTCACGCTAGCCACCATTAGCCCCTTACCCAAAGAAGACATTCCAGCGGGCACGGGTTTCTATAACCTCACCCGGCAGCTTGGCGGCAGCATCGGCATTGCCGCTCTCTCTACCATTCTCGATCGCCGCGAGACCTTTCACCGCGCCGTCCTTTCCGATGGCATCAGCCTGTACAACGCGCAAACTCAGCTCAGAATGCAAGAACTTACCGCAGCAATGCAGAGCAAAGGCGCGGATCCGGTCACGGCGAAGCAACAGGCGCTGGCCCTGCTCGATCAAGCGATGCGCGGACAGGCCACGCTGCTCGCCTATGAGGATATGTTTCATATTGTTGGCTGGGTCTTTATCGCCACGCTGCCGCTGGTACTGCTGCTCGGTAAAGGAAAGACAAAGCCCGCACCGGGAAGTCACTAGATCCTAATAAGCGCTAAACGCTCGCTACAATCAGAAAAAGTACAGATACAGCTATCTCAGGCATCGTTCAAATGAAGAAATCGCTTGGAACTTACCTCGGCTTCGTCGTCGCAGCCTTTCTCCTAGCGATTTCTGTTGTCGTCCTACGCGATCAGATAAAAGACTATCGCTTAGCGGACATTCAGCAGAGCTTTAGCAACATTTCTATCGGCCAGATAGTTGCCTCGTTCGGCTTTACCCTGCTGGGCTACGCTGCTATGACCGGGTACGACGCTCAGGCATTGCGGTATTTGCAACAACCTCTGAGCTACCGGCGCACGGCAACCGCTAACTTTATCAGCACCGCCTTGAGCAACACTATCGGCTTTGCCGTGCTCACTGGAGGAGCCGTGCGCTATCGCCTGTATTCAGCCTGGGGCATTTCTGCAATAACCACCGCAGAGGTCATTGCCTTTTCCAGCTTCACTTTCTGGCTGGGTCTGTTTACCCTGGGCAGCGTTGGCTTTCTGCTTTCACCTTTGGCTATTCCCCTCGATCTTCAGCTCTCGTTTGCTACGGCGCGTCCGCTGGGCGCTCTCTTTCTACTGCTTATGGTCACCTACTTGCTGTGCAGTGCCACTATCCGGCGCTCATTAAAACTGGGAAAATACACCTTTCAGTTTCCCGATCTCTCGGTGACCCTCGCGCAAACGGCGCTTTCTAGCTTGGACTGGGGCCTGGCCGCAGCCGTGCTCTACATGCTGTTGCCCTCTCAGGACATTAGTTATTTCAGCTTCTTGAACATTTATTTGTTAGCGATGACTGCGGGTGTGCTAAGCAATGTGCCAGGAGGGGCGGGTGTTTTTGACACGGTGATTGTTTTATTACTCGTTGAGAAAGTTCCGGGTGAAGCGGTGCTGGCTTCGCTGTTAGCTTACCGGGTGATTTACTATTTAATTCCGTTTGGGCTGGCTGCTGGGCTGTTGTTGTATCGAGAAGGCACGCAAAAAATGAGAGCGCAAAAGCTCAGGCGGTTGGCCGAAGAAAGGGTGCTTCAAGAAGGAGACTAATGATAAAGCGACTAATTTTATAAGCGACTAGTTTTATAGTGGCCTCTCGATTAATGGGCTGCGCGATCGCACTTGGATATCATTCGCCGTCTTTCGTTGTTCTCCCTATTCTACTTTTACTGTTTGCCCTGCCTGATTTTCAGACTAGCGAATTCGTTAGGCCAAATGCTACAGCGTCGCAACAAAAGCCTCAATCGCCTGATTCACCACTTCTGGATACTCTGCAATCATCAGGTGTCCGGCCTCTGGCAGGTGCAAGTGCGAACTCTGTGGAAACAGCGCCGCCAAGTCTTCACCCATCTCTTTACTAAACATAGAATCTTGCCCGCCGCTAATCACCAGCACGGGTATATCTAACCGCTGGGGCCGACGGCGCGTAAAAAAGTTGTAGCTCCAAAAGATTCCTAGCGCCTCGTAGGGGTCAGCCTCTGTAGGCACCGGACTCTCGGATAAAAAGCGCTCAATGGTAGGATTCTCATGTTTAGAAGAGAGCGTTTTGGTTGTTCGCTGTAGCCAGTCCCAGTGGAACAAGTGGCGTCCGCCCCATTCCAACGCCTTCATTACCGGAATCTCCCACCAGGGAGCCAAATTGTGTGTGCCGCCTGCGACAAGCACCAGCCCTCTAACCGGATGCCGCTGCGACCACTCCAATCCAATGGGCACCCCGTAGCTGTGGCAACAGAGCACGGGCGCAGTTATATGAAAGTGATTGAGTAGCCGCTCTAAATCTCGCCGATGACGACCAATCGAGTAGCGGCTGTAGCTAGACGACTCACCGTGTCCGGCTAAATCATAGTTAAGCGCTTCCCACCCCTGGGCCTGGGCAAATTCGTACTGAGTTCGCCAGTTGTATCGGTTGCCCAACCCGCCATGTAAGAAAACCAAAGGCGGTGCTGACGGTTTTTGAGAGGCCAGTGCTGGAGAGTAAGAAACGGCTAGGTCTACGCCTGGGCGTAGTTTTATAAGCTGGCTAGGGGGTGTTTTTATAGTCATGTTGTTGCCTCTGGGACTGCTATAAAAATAAAAAAGAGAAACAGAAAAATTTGTTTCTCTTGTAATGGTATTCAGGAGCTGCGAGTCTTCAGTAATCTTGTTTTATACTATACCAGCAGAGTATGACAGGGATGTTGCTAACATGTGTGCATCTGATGTTCGTTTTAAGGGGTTATCGGTGCTGCAATTATCTTTAGGAAACTAAGCTCAGACTTTTTGCCGGGTAGCCTAGCGAAGGCGTAGGTTCTAGCAGACCAGTGTTCTGTTTGCCAGCTTACTAGTCTTTTATTTTAGAGCGATACGCTGTACTACTAATACGCTGTATAATCACCGGGCGCTCTTTCTCATACCTGTTTTTTCGTGTGTTTTAAGTGGCAACTATGAACGCTCAGACTCTATCTAATACTTCGGCCAATACTCCAGCCAACACTTCTTCTGGGCCAGTAGGCCAAATCACGCCTGAAGAACTTCAGCTATTACGGCAGCTTAGAGAACGCAGCCCTGCTCAGAATCCGTCTCAACTTAGGCCCAAGGTCGGTGAACGCATTGCTGATAAAGTAGCCGCCGTTATGGGTTCTTGGCGCTTCATTATCATTCAATCTGCCCTGCTGACTTGTTGGGTTTCTTTAAACGTTGTTGCCCTGATGAAACACTGGGATCCCTATCCTTTTGCAGACCCAGCTACAGATTCAAGCCCAGCAGCTCGAACGGCTCGAGAAGCTGCTTCAAGAGCGCAGTTAGGCGATCGCACAATAAAAAAATAACGTTACGGAACAGTCTGTTTAGCACAGCTCAAAAATATTATGAATCGCCGTACGTGGCTAGGCATCCAAAGCGCTTCACTGCTCACTGGGCTAGTAGGCATCGTCAATTTGCTCTCAGCGGTAACGCCCGGTACTCACAGCCGGATTGAGTGGCTCAGAGAAATCTTTCCGTTTGAAGCAAGAGCAGGCGGGCACCTATTTTCGGCGCTCTCTGGCTTTTTACTCCTGACGCTAGCGATGACGCTGCTTCGCCGTAAGCGGCTAGCGTGGATGCTGGTAATCGCTCTGCTGATAGTTTCGATGATCAGCCACCTGATTAAAGGGCTGGACTATGAAGAATGTCTTCTTTCTGGGGTGCTGCTCGTTCAACTGTTGCTGATGCGCAACGTGTTCACCGCACAGTCCGATCGCCCTTCGATGGTTCAAGGGTTTCGCGTTCTTATCGGCGCTCTGCTGTTTACTTTGGCCTACGGTACGCTAGGCTTTTTCCTGCTAGACCGGCAATATTCCACCCCCTTTAGTCTGTCGGGGGCGCTGGTGCAAACGCTGGCGATGTTCTTCACCGCTGATAATGCCGGACTGCAACCGACCGGGCGCTTTGGGCGTTTCTTCGCAAGTTCTATTTACATTGTCGGGGCGAGCACGCTGCTGTATGCCCTGTGGATGCTGCTGCGTCCGGTTATTTTCTGGGGCGGTGCTGGCAGCGCAGAACGGCAGCAGGCGCAAGCGATTGTAGAGCAATATGGACGCTCTTCGCTGGCTCGTTTCACGTTGCTCGATGATAAGTCTTACTACTTCAGCCCATCGGGGCAAACGGTGATTGCCTATGTGCCGAAAGGTCGAGGGGCGATCGCACTTGGCGATCCCATTGGCCCCGTCGCAGATAGAGCCGAGGCGATTTTGGGCTTTCAACAGTTTTGCGATCGCAACGACTGGCAGCCTGCCTTCTACCAAACCCTAGCCGACGACCTAGAAATCTATCAGTCTCTGGGTTTCCAAACGCTCAAAATCGGTGAAGAAGCCGTTGTCGATCTGAGCAAATTTACGCTGGAGGGCAAGCCAGGTAAAAACCTGCGCACCGCTATGAACAAGCTCACCAAGCAGGGCTACCGGGTGGCCTTTTATCCGCCGCCGATTGCCGATTCGCTGTTGCAAGAGCTGCGGGCAATTAGCGACGAGTGGCTGACGCATATGGAAGGGGCTGAAAAAAAGTTCTCTTTAGGCTGGTTTGACGACGACTATTTGCGTGAATGTGAAATCGCGGTTGTGCATGATAAAAGCGATCGCCCGGTTGCATTTGCCAATATTATCCCTGAGTATCAAATTCCTGAAGCTACGATTGACCTGATGCGTCATCAAGCCGATATTGAGCGCGGCACCATGGACTTTCTATTCGTCTCTATGTTTCAGCACTTTAAGGCGCTGAAGTACGAGGGCTTTAACCTGGGCCTGGTGGTGCTCGCTGGGGTCGGGGAAACGCCCGAATCGACCCGCGTAGAAAAGGGAATGAACTATCTATACGAGCATCTCACTCAGTTTTATAATTTTCAGGGCCTGCGCGCCTACAAAGACAAGTTCCACCCCGAGTGGGAGCCGCGCTACATGGTGTACCCTAAGCTAGCTGCTCTGCCAGATGTTGCGATCGCCCTCGTTAGAGCCGATTCAGACGATCAGCTTGGAGAGTATTTTGGTACTCAGTTTTTAAGTGCCACCTTTGCCAAAGGCTTTAAGCAGGTTTCAAAATACATTCCTATCGTGCTCAGTCTGTTGCTCTTTGGCCTGTCAATCTGGGCGATTAGCCAGGAGCTGCACAAGTACAACCCCGCGCAGATTTTGACGAGCCTACAGGAGATTCCCCCTCAGGGGCTGCTGTTTGCCTTAGGACTTACTGTCTTAAACTATGTGTTTCTCACGGGCTATGATTTTCTAGGAACGCGCTATGTGGGGCAGCCGCTACCCTACGCAAACGTAGCGCTGGTTTCCGTGATTAGCTACGCCATTAGCAACAGTATTGGCTTCGCGCTCTTAAGCGGCAGCGCCATTCGCTATCGCTTCTACAAAAAGTGGGGCATCTCGGTGGGCAAAATCGCTCAGATCATCACCTTTTGCAATATCAGCTTTTGGATTGGTCTATTTGCGGTCGGCGGTGTCTCTTTTTCCATAGAACCGCTGGCCGTACCCAAACAGCTCAGGCTCCCGTTCAACTCGATCCATCCGGTGGGCTACTTCTTTTTAATTGCGATCGCAGCCTACTTAATCTGGAGTGCGATCGCCCGCCAACCCCTTCGACTCAAGCAGTGGACGCTGCCTCACCTACCCCTACCGCTCTCCTTCGCTCAAGTCGCGGTAACCTCCTGCGACTGGATTCTAGCGGCGGCTGTTCTCTATGTTCTGCTGCCACCTACGGCCTCCCTCTCCTTTTGGGGATTCTTTGGCATTTTCCTGTTGGCGCAGCTCACCGGCATCCTCAGCAACGTACCGGGCGGACTCGGCGTATTCGAAACGGTGCTGATTCTCTTGCTCTCACCGCCTATCGCCTCAGATAAGCTGCTGGGCGCGCTGCTGGCCTACCGCGCTATTTACTACTTTGTTCCTCTTTTGGTCGGTGTTATTCTGTTTGTGCTGCATGAGCTAAAGCAACGCAAGCAAGAGCGCAAACAGCTACCAGAACAAGTTTGAGCAATCGCCATGAGTTTACCGCTAGCAGCCCCTCTGGTCATTAGCGCCGGGGCCATTCCAGGCGCTTTAATCCGATACTACGTCACCCTGCTGTTGGTTCGTCGGCTAGGCGTTCGGTTTCCCTATGGGACGGTGGTGGTTAATTTGTCCGGTGCTTTGCTGATAGGGTTTGTGTCCACCTGGGCGCTGGGTCTGTCGCAGTCATCTTTGATAGGGCCAGATTTACAGCTTCTGCTAGTGACCGGATTTTTAGGCTCGTATACTACGTTCTCTACCTATGCGCTAGATACGGCTAACTTGGCTCGGCGGCACCGGCTGCTGGCTTTGGGGTACTGGGCTGGCAGCATCATAGGCGGCGCGATTAGCCTGGAAGCTGGGATTATGCTAGCGCAGCGGATGCTGTGAAGGTGAAAAGGTCTAGAACTGAGATATTTAGAACTGAAATGTCTAGAACTAAAATGTTTAGAACTAAAATGTTTAGAACTGAAAGATACAGAACGCCGCTGGCGATTAGCTTAGGCGCAGTTTCAGGCGCTTTATTGCGCTACTATCTCACGCTGGGTGCGGCCTACTGGCTCGGCCATGGCTTTCCGATTGGCACCTGTTTAGTCAATCTCACCGGGGCGTTTGGATTAGGATTTTTCACAACCTGGATCTGCGAACAGGCGAGCCTGTCATCCGAAATCCAGCTCGGGGTTACGGTGGGTTTCTTTGGATCCTACACAACTTTTTCGAGCTACGAGCTAGATGCCGAAACGCTGCTCATTCATCGCCATTCGCTTACTGCGCTGCTGTTTTGGCTGGGCACAGCGCTCCTGGGGGTGCTGTGTTTAGAAGCCGGTAGCGCCTTCGCTAAAAAACTGCGGTAGCGCCTTTGTCATATAGAAAACACAAGCCGGTCACGCAAGGACCATACGGCTCTTTTATCGTAAAAGATATAGAAGCAACAGCTTAGTCTCCGCTAAAAGCTAGGCGCTGTTACTTACTCCGAGACCTTTTGCAAAAGGTATCTCTCTTAGCATTCGCAAGATACTTTTAGCGCGGGTTTCGGCCTCCTTTCACCTTTTCCATTATTAGGAGACGCTCTCATGAAACGTTTAGTTCTGGGTCTATTATCTGCTCTCGCTGTACTTGCTCCGCCGCGGTGGAATAATCTCGAAATAGTCAGCTTGGCTTTGCACGCAGCGATCGCCCACCTTCAAGCCTAGGAGCAGGCGATCGCTCTATCACAAGGCAACAGATCGCAAGGCAACAGATCGCAAGGCGATAGACAGCGCCTTCTTACGAAACTCTCAGCTTTGCGCCAACTGGATTTTGCTCTGTAAAGTCTAGCGCTTCACCATACGCTTCCTCACCGTGCTCAGCAATATCGAGACCCTGAAGCTCTATATCGGGTTTTACCCTTAGCGGTATCACCAACGCCAGCAGCTTCAAAATAGCAAACGTGCCCACCGCCGCAAACAGATAAGTTGCAGCAACCCCCGTAAACTGAGTCAGCACCAGCCCCGGATTGCCAAACAACAATCCATCGGCCCCCGCTGCATTTGCCTGCTTAGTGGCAAATACGCCGGTTAGCAGCGCCCCGACAGTGCCGCCCAATCCATGAATGGGAAAGGTGTCTAAGGAATCATCAAACTGTAGCCTAGCCCGCAGGCTCACCGCGAAAAAGCAACAGACTGAGGTGATAGAGCCGATCATAATGGCTCCCATGGGTAGCACAAACCCCGCCGCTGGCGTAATGCCCACGAGTCCGGCCAGAAAGCCGCTAGCGATCCCGATGGCAGTCGGCTTACCGCGCAGCATCCACTCTATAATCAACCAAGTTAGCCCGGCTGCTGAAGTCGCCACAAAAGTATTGACTAAAGCAGTTGCGGCCAAAGGGCCAGAAGCCAGTGCGCTACCGCCGTTAAAGCCAAACCAGCCAAACCAGAGCAGGCCAATGCCGAGCAGCACATAAGGCACGTTGTGCGGCGCATACGACTGAGTGGCAAAGTTACGCCTTGGCCCAATCACATAGGCAGCTACTACAGCAGCAACCCCGGAGCTAATATGTACAACAGTTCCGCCCGCAAAATCGAGTACGCCTAGTGCCCCAATCCATCCCCTGCCCCATACCCAATGGGCCAGGGGTGAATAAATTAAAGTAGACCACAACAACAAAAACCAAAAGTAAGCCTTAAAGCTAATTCTCTCGACAATCGCGCCCGAAATTAAAGCCGGGGTGATAATGGCAAAAGTGAGCTGATAGGCCATAAAGAGCTGGTGCGGAATAGTTGGCGCATAGCCAATCGGGTCGGGTTCTGTTGCAGTAATGCCATTCAAAAACAGCCAATGCAAACCTCCAATATAAGCTTGCATTCCCTGCCCAAAAGGATGAACTGCGTCTACGTTCACATCAAAGGCTAGGCTGTAGCCCCACAAGCACCAAGTAGTCCCGATGAGCGCCATAGCAACCAGGCTCATCATCATAGTATTAAGAACGTTAGTAGAGCGGACGAGGCCACCATAAAAGAAGGCCAGCCCTGGGGTCATGAGTAACACTAAGCCGGTTGCTACTAGCATCCAGGCCGTGTCGCCCATATCAATAGGGCTAGCGGCAGGGCTGGCGGTAACATCGGCTGCGGACTGAGCTAAAAAGCTAGATACGTTGGCCAAAGCAAGCGCTGAGGTCATGTTGGTTATTTACTTGGTAGGTTTATTTGTTAGACATGTTTTCGGGTAAGAACGGTTCATTCATGGATTTGCAGATGATCTTAAGACGCTTAAAAATGCTCATCGTCGACGTTGCCCCTTACTCATCGCCCGAACACATCGTCTGCGCGAGGCCGCTCGAACAGATCGTGGCGATCTAAAAGAATAGGCAGAAGAGTGAGGAAACAAATAGGCAATGAGTTTAATCACGCCTAGAGTGAGAGCGCTCAATGTCAGCAGAATAAGTAGACTTTCTACAACCATCGAACGACTCTTAGCAGAAGTTGGACTGTGCGATTACTTTAAGCGACGGATGTTGTCAAAACGTGGCCAAACGGTGTCAAATCGACCTACAAACAGCCCGCGAATGTAACAATATCAAAAGACTTTCAGCAGTATTACAAGATTCCTTCGTCTCTATAGCCGCGGCTGTTATGCGTTCACAGCGCTCACGCTACCGGGCCAAACGCTGCGCCAATGGCTGTTGTTAGTGCCATTGCTAGCGCTCCTAGCAGAGTCACCCGAGCAATTCCAACGGCCACGTTTGCCCCGCCCGCTTTTGCTGCAACTCCGCCTAGTAGCGCCAGAAATATCAAAGAACTGATCGCGACCGCCGGGACAATCCAAGCGGCGGGCTGAAGGTAGATAAAATTAAGGGCAAGGCGGCTCCCGATGAAGATGCGATCGCAGCTTGCACCGGCCTAGCCTGATGAATGTCCGAGAGTCCTAGCTCATCTCGAGCATGAGCCGACAGCGCATCGTGAGTCATGAGTTGAGTAGCCACCTGCTGGGCCAGTGAGGGCGTGAGTCCTCTATTTACGTATATGTTCATCAGCTCTTCGTGCTCAGAGTCGCGATCGGTTGCTAGCTCTTGCCGTTCGCGTTCCAAATCAGCTCGCTCGGTGTCAGCCTGGGAGCTAACGGATACATATTCTCCGGCTGCCATCGACATAGCTCCTGCCACCAGTCCCGAAACGCCCGCGATTAAAATACCGCTTCTAGGCGTATTTGCTGCCGCTACGCCGACGACTAAGCTTGCAGTCGAAACAATTCCGTCATTGGCTCCTAGCACAGCGGCTCGCAGCCAGCCGATTCGATCTGAATAGTGACGCTCTAAATGCTTGGCAGTTCGAGACATATTTTTTGCTTGCTCAGATACTTGAAAGCGCACTTCGAGGTAAAAGGGGTATAAGAATCTGCGCTGTTTGAAATACTATTTACTGTAGTCAGTATTCGTGTCAAAGCTGTTTCATCGGTGTGAATATACGCTGCTACAGCGGCTTTATTTATCTGACAAAGTTCTCAATGCCCTACCGATATCAGTTCTCTCTTTTAATTATCACTATGAACAGCCGCAGACAGTTTCGAGGACTATTCGGCTTGAGCCTGCTGGTATTACTTACCGTCACGGCCTGCCGAACCATGCCTAAGTCTACTATTTCTAAGCCTACTGAGATACGCGATCGCAGCGCAGATCCATCAGCTATTTCAGAAGCATCGCCGCCAGGAATTGATACAGAATCAGAAGAAACGATGTCCACCGATTTTGGGTTAACGTTGCTGGTGTTGCTCGCCCAAGAGGGATTAGAAATCGTGGCCGATCAGCCTGAGAACTCTCGCATTGTGCCGTTTGGTACTGATATCGAAGAAGCTAGAGCGGAGATTACCGAAGCTTTAGGTGCACCCAGAGAAACCGTTGAAAATGCTGAATGTGACGGCGGTGCGTTGGCGACGACTACCTGGGACAACGGCTTCTCGGTGCAGGCGAAAGATAACGATTTTGTCGGCTGGAGCGTACGCCCAAATACCCCGAGCGCTCAGCTTACGACTGCGGATGATATTGGGCTAGGCTCAACGCTGACCAGCTTAAAAGGGGCTGAGACCGCTGAAGATGGCACTACTGTTCGGGTATTTGAAAGCTCTTTGGGCACGGAGTTTACGGCCAACCAGCTAGGTGGCTTGCTAAGCTCGAATGCGCCAGAGGGCAAAATTGTTGCGCTCTGGGGGGGAAGCGTCTGTGCGGTTCGCTAAGTAGCCTAGGGAGAAGCAGTTTGATAAGTCCTCAAATCGTCCAAGCTGTGAGCAGCCATTAATATCCTGAGCTGAGCGATGTTAACCAAGCCAGTCAAAGCGACCTTCAAGGATGCAGCACGTAAGCTGACTGGAGCAAAGAAACGGGCCTTTACCGCCCCCAGTAGCGCTAGATTATTTTGACGGCTCAGCGCGGGCTGGACAGCCTAGAAACAGGGATTCCCTATGCCGATAATTACTCAGCTCGAGGTCGCAAAAGAACATCTCGGTGAGATCTTGAATCGTCTGGGTTACCTTTTGCGTAAACCCTAAAGACCAAACCGCAGAAGCAACTTCCAGAAACGGACGCTATTTTTGACCCTGTCAAAGTTGCCAATGCGAAAGCCAAGGTACAGGTCGGCAATCTCTCTCGTGGCGGATATGACTGTCGACGAGAGACCCCAAAGCTGATGACCACGATACTCAGTGGACGGATGTCTTAGTCCCCTTTTGCATCCTCAATCTACAAACTGATGAACTGACTATCTTGTTTGGAGAGTCGGCTGAGACCCCTGACTTTGTCGTTGATTGTTTGGCCAACGGGTGGGCAGACAACAAACCCGACTATCCCGAAATTACCACCTTGGCGATTAATCTTGACAGCGGTGGAGCGACCCGGTCCAACCGCACACAATTTGCGCTTGAGCAGTTTTGGCATGGTGCCATTCTCGATTCGGTTGAACCCACGCTAGCCTGGGCGAGCCACATGATGTGGAAAGGCTTGGAGCCTGTTGTTTATCGCCTCAGCGGCACCTATGAAAAAGGGATTACGGTAGACTCACCGTCCTTAGCTGAGTTTCGTGTCGATTGGCATCCTTCGGAATTCTTGCCTCGGAATTCTTGCCGCAGTGGGCGATTAAGACACAACCGATATAGCGGGGAAGTTATTTGTTTGCTTCTCCCCTAGCTTATGGGGAGAACTCTTCCCGACAGTGGAAGCAAGCCTACGTCGCACCGCTCCACATTTCCATAGAGAGCGGCTATTGAAATCTTCTTACGGTCTTACTGCTCAGGAGAAATGCGTCGATAGCGTGCCTGCACCATCAAATGAATACCGTAAGCCAGCATTCCAAACGCGACAATACCCATCAGCACAGCGCCAAAAGGCTGCTGTTGAATCGTCTGCAATGCGCCAGCGGTTGACTTTGCCTCGCTAGCGTCAGCAGAACGCGCGGCCTGAGCGAAGAAATATCCCACAATCGTGGAAACGATTCCTTTGCAGATCAGTCCAAATCGTCCAATTCGAACTGCCCAGGTTTGCTCTGTTTGGCTCATCTCGGCGAGCTTTAGCTTTTTGCGAAACTTAACCTTGACGCCGCGATAGATGCAGTAGAAGCCGTAGGCTACGGTGCAGGCTGCAACCAATCCGACGAGCCAGCGGCCAAAAGGCTGCGAGAGCAACGTCGCCGTCTGCTCATTGGAGCTACCGCCACTGCTGCTAGACGATGAGCCGTTGCTAAATACAATTCGAAATGCGGCGAAGGATAAGCTCCCGTACACCAGTCCGCTAACCGCGTAAGACAGGCGGCGAAAAATGTTCTTAGCGCCATCTTCGTTGTGCTCAGGGTCAAAAATAGCGGATACAAAACGCCAAAGCACGTATCCTAATAGGCCGAAAGCGACAAAGAACAGCATGACTTTGCCAAAAGGCTGGTTAGCAATCGACTCAAAGGCTCCTGTAGAGCCGGTGAGTCTGCCGCCCCAGTTAAAGGCAACCTGAATTGCTAAGGCACCCACTATGGCATAGACAATTCCCTTAGCTGCGTAGCCCAAACGGGCTAAAATCTCAATCCATTTAGCGGTATCGCTGCTGCTGGGTTTTCCTAATGATTGATTGCTCATAATTGCCTGTAGAGAGGTATTTTGTATAGTTGAACCGATGTAGCTTGTGTAACAGCTAATCCTCAATTTTCTCTCTACCTGTTGTTAGAAACCTGTCTAAAAACACATGTTGCAACAATCGGTGTCCCAATCTTTCCTCAGGTCGTAGCCGGCTTTGGGCTTGCCGCATCCGCCTACTCAACTTTTAGATCAACACAGCCGACTTAGAACGGAAATTCTCGCACGTCAGTCTCTAGCGCGTCGGCCATCGTACCGTTAGCTCTGAAGGTCGTTTGGTTTGCTCGAGTAGAGAACAGCTCTAACTTCCCAGTACATCATCCGCGCTATGACCGCAGCCGTAGGAGAATAGATAACAACTAAAGGAGCTGGAGTGCGAGAGCGTCGATGCGATTAGCAACATGGAATCTTGATCGCTGTCGCCCCAAGGCAACTGCAAGAGCCGACAGGCTACAAATGGGGATGAGTCAGGTGGATGCAGACGTTTGGGTATTAACTGAGACACATGCTGAGTTCTCACCTGGCCCTGACTTCTGTCTTCTTGCTTACTCCGCTGATGCGCCTGATCGAAACTCAAAGAGCGGTGAATGCTGGGTGGCGATCTGGTCGCGATTGGGCGGACATTCAGTTCAGCTGACGGCAGATCGTGAACGTGTAGCTGCGGCAAAGATTAACGGCTGCGTGGTAGTGGGAACAGTACTTCCGTGGTTATCTGACGGCCGGGATTCAACATTGACGGGCGAAGCCCTATTTCGGTCGCGGTTGAGCGAGCAAGCAGGCGACTGGCGGCGACTGCTTGCTGAAGGTGCACTTTGCGTTGTGGGCGACTTTAATCAAGATCTTCTGACGGCTGGTCATTATTACGGATCTAAGGGCGGTAGGGTTGCGCTCAAAGAGGCCCTGTCGTCATGCGGGTTAGACTGTCTGACCAGTAGCGAAGACGATCCGCTCGTTGGGGAATCAGGCTTGGCGACCATCGACCATATTTGTGTTCATAATATGGTGCCGTTGAGCTGGCCTCGAAGCTCAGCGTGGCCGCCGGTAGGTCAATTGAAGGGACTCACCGATCACTATTGCATCTACACAGACATTAAGCAGATATAAAAGCAGATATAACGGTGCTATGTGCCGAAGCCGCAAAGCCCGGTAGATTTTAAATGATCCACAAGCTTTCCCATTGATGAACGAACCTCGCGCTATTCCAAAAAACCTTATCGCCGATTGAAAACAACTTTAAGTCAGCGCCATTCGTCTTAGTGAGCGATTGATCCTAGTGCTGATGCTCACTCAAATGGGCTGACTCTGGATGGTGATGCTCATCAAGATGCGCGCCTAACGCGTTGTAGTCCCAATCATTAGTGAGGTCTCTAAACGAAGCATGAACATGGTTAGAAGCAACTTCGCTGATGACGCCAAAGGTGTTGGACTGTAGCAGCTCTACAAGATAACGATCGCTTTGCACCCGCATATAAAGATCGGCTTCTTCGTCCTCAATGTCGCCAAACCACCAGACCCGAGAGTTGACTAGATCGGCCTCAACCGCAGCCAAGTCAATATGATGATTAGCCTGCATGGACAAAAACTCTAGGGCAAACTCCCACAGCAAGCTTTGCTGCAGCTCGCTTAAGTCAGCCACCGCAATTCCAACTTTCTCTCCTTCTAAAAAGCTCACTGCATCTAACGGCACTTCAGCGCCGCCAGCTAAAACCACATCTGGGAGTTCTGACCAAGTCCCATTCTTCAGGGTTTGCTGATCTAATGACTGCAGAAAAGAACGGCCCAGCCATGCCTCGCGGTGTAGTATTTGCTGACCCTCTCTGGCTTGCCAGAGAGGATAGGGATTGCTCTCCCCTTCTGCGATCTCTGGGCTAGCGGGCACGATCGTTGGGCTAGAGCCAAAGAACATCGGCAACACCCCTACGGTTGGCTGCTCGCCTTCTCCGCCAAAGGTGAGGTTCAAGCTGAGGTGATGGCCTTCAAAGCGTAGACCCCAAGGCTCCATAGAGGCAGGCTCGCCAAAGAACGCAATGTAGAAGTTGGGCGCGTTACGCTGTGGCGGCGGTGGCCAGTTCGGCACCAAAGGGCTGCCGACGGTTGGATATTTTTCTGGATCGGCGCGGTGGGCGTTCTCCATCTCTTCGATTAACCATTCATTGTTGATTGTCTCAATCGCTCTTGAATAGCCCGCACCGCTAAAGCTTTTCATCAACACATTGTTGAGCGCAATCTTCTGTTCTGCGTTGAGATCTGCAAGGCGCAACACGTAGTCTTCGTTGCAGCGAGCTAGCACGTAGCAAAAGTTACGAGTGCGATAGGGATCGTCAAAGGGTAGCAGAACAGTAGCGCGCTGTTCTTCGCTGAGTAAGCTTAAAAAGGCTTGAACAGATGCAGAAAGCTCTTGGTAGCGTACATCTTGAAGCGATTGCGTAATTGCAAGCTCAGAATCATCGAACGCATAGCGAGTAGGTGATTTATCAGGATAGCTGCGGGCCTCGTGAGGCTCAAGCTTGAGCAAGTTTGCCTCTGCAGGTTGGAGACTACTGGTAAGTAGCAAAGATGCGGTTGCACACAGAAAAGTAAGCGGTCTAGAGAAAGAATGTTGTTTCATCTTGACAGGTTCGCCTTGTTTATTTTGTCTCTCTTACTATTTCTCCCTGTGCATACAGGGAGCTTCACCGAAGAGTTAAGGTCGTTTTCCGACAGCCTCGCGGTTAACGCTAAGTCAGGTTGAGTTAGCGTCCGGTTACTGATATTTATCACACGCAATCACATGCTTTTATTAAATAATGTAATGCAACGTTGCAAGCGACAGACCTAAAGTTCAATTGAAAGGTGAATGATGCACGGCTGATTCGTTCAACAAAATCAACAGATCGAAATGTCTCTCCACAAGCAAACCCTAAGCCGTCGATGCGGGGAAGGGGCTGTGCGAACCGTCGTTGACACAGCAGCGCCGCCTGATGCGACTGGCTCATAACTCTTAGAGCGCCTATGCAAATATGGAGAGAGAATCAGTGTTGCTTAGATCTAAGCGACATGTTGACCAGTCGATATGACTAATGCCTCTAGTTTTAGATGCTCCGCTATTAGTTTTAGATGCTCTATTATGGGTGGAATGAAGTTTGCTGTAGTCTGTTTGCAATCGTCATTTACAAGAGACGGTTGTTTCTAGAAACTGCCGTCCGCACTGCTTGCAAAGGTAATTTTGTCTGTCCTGGCGACGGCCATTTTTCTTAAGCTGGTTAGACTTACAGCGAGGGCAGCTTTGGGGCTGCGGAGGTTGAACCAGCTGAGGCTGGCTTTCAAAGATTTGCACAATTCGAGACTGAGAGATTCTTAAGTGCTGCTGAATATGCTCTGAAGCGGCTACTGTATCCTGGCGAGCGATCGCATCAACAATCTGCCAGTGCTCTGCCTGAATTTTTTTTACATCCACCGGAGCCTGTAGCGTTTGCAATCGCAGGAGCTTTACCTGATTTTCAAGCTGATCGAGCAAGAAGACCAGCCACGGATTTTGAGCACTTTCCACAATTAGTCGGTGAAATTCGGGTAGTCCTAAACGAGTAAAGGATAACTCTATCGAACAGTAGATGAGCGAATGCTTAAGTTTGAGCGATGCTTTAAGAGTCGCTACCTACTATTTTCTGTGTCTTCTGCTTTGCCTGCTTGCCCCAACTGTGATTCTGAAGCGGTCGTCAAAAACGGCTTCATCCATAACGGCAAGCAAAATCATCTGTGCAAGGACTGCGGCAGGCAGTTTGTCGAAGACCCGCAAAACAAAGTGATTACGGGCGA
>Ga0115546_1000522_pt1 | contig 26088 bp, 21 predicted proteins | sample COGITO_mtgs_1004_FD_87186 | JGI IMG/M metagenome (GOLD analysis project Ga0115546, IMG submission 87186) | Pelagic marine microbial communities from North Sea - COGITO_mtgs_100413 | ecosystem: Environmental > Aquatic > Marine > Epipelagic | place: Germany:Helgoland, sampling site Kabeltonne...
AAGTAACTTCATCTGAAGTACCCAGCGCCGCAGAAACCTCCCCAGACGTAGCGCGATCGCTTCTTACGCAGCAGCTATCGGACGAAGAGGATCTCTCCAGCCTGTTTGATGAGGAATCCGCACCGGTAGAAATAACGGCCCAGAGCATCGCATCTGATAAATCAGTAGAACTCTACGGTGAGAGAGGACAGCCCAGAACCATTGACGTAGAAAGCATATCGGTGCCGCCAGAATCAGTGCCGCAAAAGGCTCAGCGCTTAGCTGGTCGCCGTTCGTTAGCGACATTGGGGGGGCTAACATCTATCGTCAGCAAAGGCGTTAACGCCGATATAGAAAATACATCTGCGAACATCAATCGGTCTGCCGAGAGCACAGACGACGTTAGAAAAGAGCACCCCACTTCACCCGCATCAAACGCTTTAACCGAAAGCTCCCAGGCATCATCGCCCGCCGCACTCACCAGAGATAAAACTTACCCAGAAAACAATCAGCCAGCAGGCGAGCAGCCAGCAGACCTTCGGCCAATGGATGGCTTAGCGGGAGGCAGCCCCTGGCGATCGCAGTCCGCAGATGAACCGTTTAGCGAAGACCTATCCAACGTAGAAACGCAGATCGCAGAGGAAGGCTATCTAGCAGAGGGACGAAACTATAGAGCGCAAATTGAAGCAGGCGAGCGAGATTTAGCCGTCATTGAGTCAGCGATCGCAGCTTACGAAGGCGGATTGATCCAGCTAGACGAAACAAGTCCAGACCAGAGCATCGGACTCAACGATTTAGGCACCCTTTACTGGTTAAAAGCACAGCAAATTACAGATTCGCAGCAAAGCGTCCAAAGCATGACGCACAGCATCGGACTCTATCAAGATGCATTGGCCCGGCTTCAGCCCAATCAGTCAGAACTAGTCGGGCAGCTCTACAGCAACCTGGGAGCGGTCTACAGCGTGCTGGCCATCCATCAAAATTCTGTAGACTACCTCAACAAAGCTGTAAACGCTTATCTTCAGGCCGTACCCGCAGTCTCGCTCGACACAGACCCAGCAGAATACGCCACCTTGCACAACAGCCTCGGCTCTGTGTACTGGAAACTGTCTCACTACGAGCAGGGACAAAGCCATTTGCAAAAAGCGATCGCAGCTTACAGCAACGCCCTCTCCGGCTACCGACCCGACGCCCAGCCGCTAGAGTACGCCGCCGCTCAAAACAACTTGGGCATCACCTACTGGAGTCTAGCCAAATACGAAGACCCAGCAGCTTATCTAAAACAGGCGATCGCAGCCTACAGCGACTCGCTCAACTACCGCACGCCCGACACAGATCCAGCAGCCTGCGCCATCACTTATAACAACCTCGCGCTGGCCTACTGGGATCTCTCCAAAGTCAACGCGTTAGAAAAGCCCAGAAGAGCGCAGGCTCAAAAGAATTCGGTGACCGCCTTCGAAGCTGCCCTAAACGTTAGCCGTACATCAGGCGTATCAGGCGCATTAGACAGCATGGACAGCACGGCTATTTATCACTGCTTAGGCGATGTGCATGGCCAAATGGCAGAGACCGCAGCCTCAACGGCTGAAGTCAAGCAGAGCTTGGGCAAGTCGCTCTACAGCTACATTCAGGCGCTTCAGGGCGTTGGCCCCACCTCACCCGCATATGCCAGCAGAATCGGCGCAATCGTCACTAATTTGCGATCACACTATACTCACCTAGGGCTAGAGGGCCAGCAAGCCGCGCTCAACAAAGTCCCCTCAGACTTAATTGCGCCAGTACTCGCGGCGCTATAGCCAATCGCGGTAGGCTAGAGAACTCACGCTCGCGCTGTCCTTATACCGCTGCTATCAGCCGTCACCATGCCCATATTTATTATTGCTGCGATTGTCATTGCCTTTATTGCGATCGCCTTTGCGCTGCTCAACAATCAATCTATTCTCGTCAATCTCCTATTCTCCAGACTGGAGGGATCGCTAGCCGTCATCTTGCTTTCGACGCTAGCGATTGGCGTCCTCATTGGCATCTTGGTGTTAATTCCCACGCTCATCAAGCGCGGCTGGCGGATTTCTCGGCTCACCCGGCAAACAGCAGATCTAGAACAGGAATTGACAACGCGCGATCGCAGTCTTACCGACCAAACCCGCAACACCGACCAGCTTCGCCAGAGCCACGAAAACCTGCTGTTGGCCATGGGCCTGATTGATGTCAACACAGGATTGCTCAACGCCGAGACGCTGACTCAGGCGCTGACTGCCCTGATTAAGCAAATGAAGCTACAGCCGGGCAATCCTCAGTTCGACTCCATTGGGCTGCTGATTGTCGATGCTAAGCGGCAGACAACGCTAGGCGAAATACAGACAACTGAACGGCAAAATGCGCTGCTCGATAATGCGATCGCTCATACCATTCGGCAAAGCGTCACGCTCGACACCTGGCTCTACTGCGATAGCCGCGACGCCAACGGCGCACAGTTCATGTGCGTACTCACCGGTATGGGCAAAGCCGACCTAAAACAGTACGGCGAAGCCATGCGAGCAGCTCTTACCGACGAACCGCTTAAGCTATCAGATGATTCTGTAGTCGCTGTAGAAACTAAGGTAGGCGGCGCAGTTGCCGATCGAAACCATCCTACTAATCAGGCACAAATTATCATCGACAAAGCCTATCAAGCGCTAGCAGATACCGGCAAAAGATCGATGAATCCTATGGCAGGAAGCCACTCTGTCAAAGTTATGCAGGTTACCGATAGCTAGACCAGTAGCTAGACCGATAGCTAGTCCTTTGCCGCTATCACAGCTCGGCTCTCTCTGGTCTCAATCGGCAAATGCTGACGAGTCGCAGGAATTATCTGCCAAAGCGCGGACTGAAGCGTCGATAAATGCGAACTGTCTGCTGAGTCTTAAACGCGCTCAAATTTCCGCTTACTCTACGATTCCGTCTAACCAGCCACCGCTGATCACTACCGTTAGCGACATAAACACAATCGTCAGTAGCCAAGTCGCTCTATTCAGCGTTTCTTCCGCGCTCTTAGTACTGGTAAATAGCTGCGCCTGACCGCCCAAAGCACCCAAGCCATCGCCTTTAGGACTATGTAGCAACACCAGTACGCAAACGCCTACTGCTGCGATCGCCCAAATGACCTTAACAACCGTAACTACCATGACAAATTCCTTACTCGGCTCAGCGCCAGCCCTAATACTGAGTACATCTTAGCCTATCCAAAGCCGCTTACCTATTCGCCTTCAATCCAGCAAGATTCTGGCTTAGCGCTGTAAAGACACCTTTACCGGCGAGCGACTAGGCTTATAGTCAGCTTCTTCTTCAAGAATCATCGGCTGTCCGGTCATTTCCTCGGGAATCGGCAGCCTCATAATCTGCAAAAGTGTCGGCGCAATATCAGCTAGGCATCCGCCTTCACGCAGCTGCACTTCGCAACCATGCCCCGGTATCTTTAGCCCCTCTCCCTCAATCAAAATAAAGGGCACCGGGTTGGTCGTATGCGCCGTCCAGGGTCTCCCCTCTTCGTCATGCATATACTCCGCGTTGCCATGATCCGCAATAATTAGCGTCGTCCCGCCCACGCGGCCGACTGCGCTTACCAGCTTTCCAACTTCGTGATCCACCACTTCTAAAGCATTGATAGTCGCTTCCATATTGCCGGTATGGCCCACCATATCCGGATTGGCATAGTTCACCACAATCAGCGAATACTCCCGCTTGTTGCAAGCCGCCACTACCGATTGAGTCACCTGCCGGGCCGACATCTTAGGGTCTTTATCGTAGGTAGCCACCATCGGACTCGATATCAGCTCGCGCACCTCACCCGGATAGGGATCTTCCAAGCCGCCATTAAAGAAGTACGTCACATGGGCATATTTCTCGGTTTCAGCAGTGCGAAACTGCTTTAGCCCGTTCTCAGCCACCACTTGTCCCAAAATCTTATCCAAGCTCTGCGGCTTAAAGACCACCAGTACAGACAGGCTCGGATCGTACTGCGTCATCGTGGCAAAGGTCAGCGGCAAAATAGGATCGCGTTCGAAGCCCTCAAAATCGCGCTTAACAAAAGCCTGCGTTAGCTCACGAGCGCGATCTGGCCGAAAGTTGAAAAAGACAACGCCATCGCCCGCTGTCACCGCACCAGGGGCCAATCTAACAGGTTCGACGAATTCATCATTAACGCCAATATCATAAGAAGCGAGCAGCGCATCTAAAGCAGAAGTGCCCGTTCCCTCACCGTCCTCAGTCATCACCCGATAGGCTTTCTCTACGCGATCCCAGCGATTGTCTCTGTCCATTGCGTAATAGCGACCGCTGATCGTCACCAGCCGACCGATGCCCAATTCATCCACGGCATCTTGCAGCTTTTTCACCGCAAACTCACCGTCTGTGGGCTTTGTATCGCGCCCATCGGTCACAACATGAATGCAAACCTCAGAAAGGTCTTGGGCCTTAGCCATCTCCAGTAGGCCAATTAAGTGGTCGAGATGCGAATGCACCCCCCCGTCAGAACAAAGCCCGACTAAGTGCAGCTTAGTCCCGGCGTAGCGAACTTTCTGACAAACCTCTAGCAAGTCAGGATTTTCTTGGATGGTTTTGCTTTCAACTGCATCCGAAATTCGTACTAGCTCTTGAGGCACCACTCGGCCCGCGCCAATGTTAAGATGGCCTACCTCGGAGTTGCCCATTTGCCCATCGGGCAGACCAACTGCCTTACCCGACGTGTTTATCTTCGTATGGGGATAGGTCTTCCATAGGCTATCCATTACAGGCGTTTTGGCATGGCTAATGGCGTTGCCGTGGCTATTATCACGACAGCCCCAACCGTCGAGGATCACAAGCACCATGGGAGAAATAGACGAGTCTGCCATACCAAAAGATCCTCTAGAGTTTGCAACAATTGGAAAGGCGCTTTGGCCCAAAAGAATGCTTTAAAGACGAGTGCCTAAAGATCCTAGCGGCACAGTCGTATCTATAGTGTGAGATAGCAGGAGATGCTGGACGTTTCACGGGTCAGGAGTTGTCTGCTAAAAGAATTTATTAAAGAAGATCGCCGAGCTTTACGCAGCAGTACGTTAAAAAGACCGATGGAACAACTAGTAATTATTTAACATGAGTTCTTCATAAAATAAAGGGCTAGCCGCGATAACAAGCAAAAAATGACCCCGGCAAAGCATCTCAAGCGCCCTTCACTACTGCCTTAGTTTTACGCTTTTCCGCCTGCTTTTCGCGATCCTTAGCGCGTCTAGCAGCTGTTTTTGCTGCTTTTTCGGCCTCTATCTTTTCCAGACGAGCGCGTTCTTTCTCTTCCTCTATTTTATCTAGATAGTAGCGATAGTCACCGCGATACAGTCGCAGCTCGCCATCGCGAATTTCCACAATCTTGTTGGCTACTTGAGAAACGAAATAGCGGTCGTGAGACACAATCAGGGCAGTGCCGTCATAGTTTTTCAGCGCGTTTTCTAGCATCTCCTTGGCAGGGATATCGAGGTGATTGGTCGGCTCATCTAGAATCAGCAGGTTTGCAGGCTGCAAAAGCATCTTAGCCAGCGCTAGTCGAGCTTTCTCGCCCCCACTCAAAGACTCCACCTTCTTAAAAGCAGAATCCCCGCTAAATAGGAATCGGCCTAGCAGCGTGCGCACCTCTTCGTTCTTCCAGTCGGGCACTTCATCGTGGATGGTTCCCAGTACCGTTTTAGACAGATCAAGAGCTTCTGCCTGGTTTTGCTCAAAGTAGCCAGGTAAAACGTTGTGATCGCCCATTTTTACGGTGCCTTCGTCTGGCGCTTCGCTGCCCGTAATCAAGCGCAGCAATGTGGACTTGCCCGCACCGTTGGGGCCGACAAAAGCAATGCGATCGCCCCGCTCAATCTCTAAGTCCGCACCCAAGAACAGAATCTTGTCGCCGTAGGTCAGCGTCATATCCGAAACGGTTACCACCTCTCGACCGCTGCGAGGGGCAGGCTGAAACTGAAACTGCAGTCCGCGCAGGTCGTTAATCGGCGCTTCTACGCGCTCTACTTTAGCTAGCTGCTTTTCTCTACTCTTTGCCTGGGTACTGCGCGTTGCACTCGCGCGAAACTTGTCTACAAACGTCTGCTGCTTAGCCAGCTCTTTCTGCTGCCGCTCGAAGGTGCTGAGCTGAGACGCTTTGCTTTCTGCCTTTTGCGCCAAGTAGGTGCTGTAGTTACCCAAGTAAGTGGTCGAAACGCCGTGTTCGGTTTCGACGATAGAAGTACAAAGCCGGTCTAGAAACTCCCGGTCATGAGAGACAATCACCATCGGAATGGTCAAACCTTTCAGGTAGGTTTCTAACCATTCAATGGTTTCCAAATCGAGGTGGTTCGTTGGCTCGTCCAGCAGGAGAATATCGGGCGATTGCAGCAGCACTTTACCTAGGCCCATGCGCATCTGCCAGCCGCCGCTGTAAGAACTAACCAGGCGATCGCCCGCATCGCTCTCAAAGCCCATCTCCGGTAAAATCTTCTCAATTCTAGCCTCTAGTCCGTAACCATCTAGCGCCTCAAACTGCCGCTGCTTCTTGTCCAGCTTATGAATTAGCTTCTCAAGCTGCTTAGCATCTGCCCCTTCCATCTGCATCGGGATCTCATTCAGCTCGTGCTGAATTTTGTTGGCCTCATGAAACACCGTCCAAAATTCTTCTCGCACCGTTCGCCGGGGATCAACCTCAAATTCTTGATTTAGCGCCGAAATATGCAGCTCATTCGGACGAATAATCTTGCCCGTAGTCGGCTCCACCTTGCCCTGAATAATCTTGAGCTGAGTAGATTTGCCCGCACCATTTACACCAACAAGACCAATGCGATCGCCCGTTTTCACCTCCCAGTTCACATCTTTGAGCACTTCTCCAGTGGGGTATATTTTGCTGATGTTTTCTAGGCGCAGCATAGACTAAAGCTCCGAAAGTAAAGGGTCTAGGGGAAATTATTTGTGTAGCTAAGTTTGTATAGCTAATTCGTATAGCCAGAAAATTTGTCAAACGCTTAATTAGGATGGCTAGCGTCTCAAAAAGACGAATTACTCCTGAGAAGGTCTCGGCTTCATCGCCTGCGTCGAAGGAATTTCTACGCCCGGTGAAAATTGACCTAGCCGATTCGCTTGGATAGCCGTTTCAAAAGTCGCTGTCAGCATGAAAGCCTTCTGGTTCGATGATGGGTTTTAGAACTAGAGGCAGCTATCAAGTGAACCTGCACACATAAGACTTATAGCATTTTAACAAACTTGTAACGAATTCGATACATAAAGGGTACACCTGTACGCTTTTATAGATATTCAAATAGGTATTCAAACCTAGAAGTCGCAACATGCGGATGCACTCGGGCGCTGTAGGCCAGGTTAACTACGGCGCTATAAACCTCTTAGCAGATGCAACTGTCCCCAGCAACCTGACAGACGTAATATTCAGGCGCAATAATTAGTTCTGCTGCTATCCCTCAACGCAATAAGGCTCACTATGACCTCTTTAAAAGCATTTTCTACTCGTTGCTCGCTAGTGGCGGCGTTAATTCTCGCTAGCAGTTCATGGCCATCCGCATCGGCCCAGCCTATTTCGCAGAGAACGGCTCAGCTAGCGCCTTCTCTAGAAACACCCGCTCCGCTGGAATCCTCAGAAGCAGATCTCTCAGAATCGCCCGTCCAAACGCCCTCTACTGAAACCAACGACCTTACCGAAACCGATGAGATCGCAATCGACACGGTTAACTACGCCGATGAGAAAATTTCTATAAACTACCCCGCCGCCTGGCAGCTAAAAATGCTGGACGATGGCATTTTGCTCTCTAGCGTTGCCACAGCTCCTGCCGACTTAGTAGCCACTCAAATTGTCAGAATAGCCGCCTCTCCAGGCGCGGTGGTCAATGCCAACATCGAAAGCTTTACAGCAGAAGGCTCAGCTGTTTCTCGCTACACCCGAGCTAATATAGACGGCCACGATGCGCTGGTCATGTGGCTAACCGATCGGCCTGATGAGCTGGGATCTGCGATCGCCACTTTCATCGGCTACGGCAACGAAACCGTTCTCCTCTTCAGCCGCTATGCCCCCGAAAACACCGCCGCCGAAGCGGACATCTTGCAAATCCACACCTCTTTCACCGATCCAGTCGCCGCTGCCGCATTCACAGAAGACGCCACAGCGCCTAACACAGCAGACACACTCTTAGAACCTACTCCCGCAGAAGTCAACGCCGCAGAGACTAGCAATACAGGAGAAGTCATCGTTCCGGCCAACAGTTCACCCAGCGAGTAAATATCCCTTAGCCCTTCCTGTCGCCGCCCATCAAATAGAGCAGCGCCATCCGCACGGCCACGCCACTAGCTACCTGTTTACCCACCAAACTAAGCTGCGGATCGTCCATTAAATCGGACGTAATTTCGACACCTCGGTTCGTCGGGCCGGGGTGCAACACTTTCACCTGGGGCTTGCAGACTTTTAGGCGATCGCGCGTCAGCCCAAACTGCCGATGATACTCCCGCAAGCTCGGCAGTAGATGCCCCGTCATCCGCTCTTTTTGCAGTCTCAGCGTCATCACAAAATCAGCGTCCGCCAGGGCCGGAGCAAGCTGCCAGTGCACAAATACCTGCCGCTCCACCTTGCCCTCAGCAGTCTTCAGAGGCGTCGAAAAAGCTTCGGCAAAAGCTTTGGGCAGCAGCGTAGGTGGGGCAGCTAAATGAACCTCTGCGCCGCAAGCCGTCAGGCTCCACAGGTTGGAACGCGCCACCCGCGAATGCAAAATATCGCCCACAATAGCGATCTTCTTACCGCTTAAGTCCTCAATCGATGGCTTGTCCCGGTCGATCGAATTACAGATTGTCAGCAGATCTAGCAGCGCCTGGGAGGGATGCTCGTGCTGACCATCACCCGCATTAAGAACCCCTACGCCTGCGCCTAACCTGTCCATTTCTTGAGCAATCGTAGCCGGGACGCCCGCAGCTTTGTGTCGGATCACCATCAAATCGGTGCCCATGGCCAGATAGGTTTTCGCCGTGTCCAAAATGGTTTCGCCCTTCGTTAGCGACGAGCTACCCGGTGAAAAATTGAGCGTATCTGCCGACAGTCGCTTAGCGGCTAGCTCAAAGCTGCTGCGCGTTCGAGTTGAGGGTTCGAAAAACAAATTGGCGACCACTTGCCCCTGTAGTGTGGGAACCTTTTTGGTACGCCGCGACAGAACGCCCTGAAAGCTCAGCGCCGTTTGCAAAACGCTCTCGTATTCAGCCGGGCTAAAGTCCGCTAAAGAAATAATGTGGCGTCGGGTCCAGGGAGGGTTAGTCATAAAGAAAGGCGTAGTTAGCTGATTTGAGGCCGCATTGCTTTGCAAATTGGCACATAAAGTGCACCGGCGGGCCTCCTGTTTTGTAGGATAAGGATATCTTTTATATAGTGCTGTACTCAGTATTTCGTCAGATGGTTCGCTTGCCAGGTTTCACCCCAACCCAGACCAATCGCCAAGCTGTGAATACGACAGCGGTCAAACCGACTGGGATCAAAATGATGCGTACCCGTGCGGGACTAAAGGGGCTAGCACTGGCGCTGACGCTGGTCATGGCGAGCTGTGCAACCTCACCAGATACCGTAGTTGTAGAGCCAGATCCGAAAGAAGTCCCAGAAGTTGTTCCCGAAAAGGCCAATCCGCCTATCGTTGAAGAACCGCCTGCAAAAAATCCTGTTCCAGCACAGGCCGATGGCACTCAAAATACTAAGCCGCCCGCTGAGAGCGAGATGGTCACCGTCGAGGTATATACCATTGACGACCAGTGCAACGACTTTATTGCACAGCCGATGCAGGTTTCTAGCGCCAAAGCCATTGACGAGGCTGTAGGCAAAGCGATGACCGCAGAAGAGTACAACGCGTTTAAGCTAGCGGGCTACCAAGTTAATATCACTGGCAGTACAGCCGTTGTTGACATGCAGCTAGCACCCGGCTCAGAGCGAAAGTTTGTTTCACTCTCTAGCTGCGAGCAGCGATCGCTCTTTGGCAGCATCAGAGAAACGCTGTTAAATAATACCGACTGGGGCGTGACTTCAGTGAAGTTCACCAGCTCCGGCAAAGAGATCATCATCTAAGCCCTGATAGCCAATCTACGCTTTAGAAACGGCTGGGTGGCCTTTCCAGTACCATCGCCAGGGCCATTCAGCGGCTTTTGTAATGCCGATGCGCGTCGTCTGTACCAAATCAGGCTGACTGACCGAAAGCTTTGAGTGCTCTAGCCAAAGTCCATTATCCGGATGGTAAAGCACCCCGTCTAGCGAGCGATCAATTTCTAGTGCTCTGCACAGCTTTCCTGGCCCTGCCGCTACGCGGTGGGGCTTTTTGGCTTGCTGCGGCGTCAACTGCGGTGGCAACAGATCGAGCGATAAGGCCCGAATTAGCACGGCGCTGCCGATCCCTTCTGGCTCGGTGACGACGTTCAAGCAGTGGTACATGCCGTAAATAAGGTAGACATAGCTGTGTCCGGGAGGCCCAAACATGGCGGCGTTGCGCTTGCTTTTTCCACGGTAGGCGTGGCAGGCCGGATCGCCGGGCGAGTAAGCTTCAGTTTCTATTATCAAAGATCGAATCAGCGGCCCGTTTGGCATTTGTCGAAGCAGCGTGCAGCCAATGAGCGCAGGCGCAACTTCTATAGAAGGGCGATCGCACCAGTCAGGATTAATTCGTTGCGCCACATCAGGGCTTTCGATATCAGGGCTTTCGATATCAGAGCTTTCGATTATTCTTTCGGCAGAGTTTTCGCCAGAAACCATTAAGAATCGTCTCATTTACAAAGTAAAGTTGTTACTATTTCTAATGACATAGCTATGTCGCAATCCTTTACGGGTCGCTAGTCTATAGCTCATTAGCCAATCGGAAATTATGGACATCAAACTCGTTATCTTTGCCCTGGTGGGCCTGTTCTCAGCCGCCTGCCTGTTTTTTGGCACCCGCAACGGCTTTTACGATTCGGAGAACTATCATGGAAATGGGTCTGCACACTAGGCATACAGGCAATTAAGCTAAAAGTCTGATCAGAGTATGATAAAAGCCTGACAAAAGCCGCCATGAAGATCTAGCCACCCGGTTTTTACTGTTACATCGAGCGATCATTGTCCGTGACTGAGCTTGCTTGCCTTCCTTATGGCGTCGGTTATCAACAGGAGGGGGTCTGTCTGCGCATTCAGATAGGCCCCTATTCTATTTTGCTCGACTGTGGCCTGGCTAATATCGAACCGCTTAAGGAAAATGCCGCCGACTTTGTGCTGTGCAGCCATGCTCACACAGATCACATTCGCGGACTGCTTCCGCTACACCGGGCCTTTCCTCATCTACCTATTTTCAGCAGCGATATCACCGCTCGCCTCCTGCCGCTCAACTGGCCGGGCCAAGAGGATGCCAACTTTTGTCGCACGCTACCCTGGCGATCGCGCGTCGAAATCGCGCCCGGTCTGACGGTACAGCTTTGGCCCGCCGGACATTTGCCGGGAGCCGCCTGCTTTCTCATCACCTACGAAACGCGCGATCGCACCTTTAGCGTTTTTTACAGCGGCGACTGCTTTCTATCCAACGGGCGACTCGTAGAGGGCATGCCGCTAACCGAGCTGCGAAACCTAAAACCAGACGTGATGATCGTAGAAGGCAGCTACGGCACCGAGCGCCACCCGCACCGCAAACAGCAGGAGAACTACCTGCTCGATCGCCTAAGCGAAGCCCTCAAGGAAAAGAATGGACATCCAGGGAGAGCCGTTTTTCCCTGTCCGCTGCTGGGGCTAGGGCAAGAGCTGCTGATGTTGCTGCGATCGCACCATCGCTTCACCGGCCAGCCGGTAGACATTTGGGTAGACCCGCTCATCGCCATGGGCTGCGACGCCTACTTAGGCTGTCTCTCTGCGCTGCCCGCTACCGTTAGAAATTTTGCTCAGCATCAGCCCTTATTCTGGGACGAGCGCGTCCTGCCTAGAATCCGCCGATTAGAAACGAGCACGTCCCCAGAAGAACTAGCGATCAGTATCGATCCCGCTATCTTTATCGTGCATCCGGCCACATTGCCCAGTACCTACTGCCAGGGCGATCAAAGCAACTGGACAGTCTTTTCACCCGATCCGTCTGATATTCCCCTATGGCAAGGCCAAATAGCGGATCAGTCGCCAGAACGCCGTTTCGACTGGCTTAGCGAGCTAGAAGCTCAGACCGCCTCCGGCAACGTGGGCGTAGAACATTACATGCTAACTAGCCACTGCGACGGCGGCGGCACCAAGCAGCTCATCCATAACTTGCGCCCGCAGCATGTCGTATTCGTCCATGGCGAGTCTCAGCAGCTCACAAACCTAGCCAGTTTAGACGACCTGCAAAGCCGCTATCAGCTGCATTTACCCACTACCGCTCAGCTCATGCCGCTACCGTTAGCCGAAGCGTTTTGGCAACCCGCACCGCCCAGTAGCAATCAGTACGAAGGCGAGGTTGAGTCCACCTCAGCAGGCATTGCAATGCTGCTGCCCAAAAGCCTTGAGAACGACGTGAGGTGGGCGCAGCTCGCAGATACCGGGATTGTAGAAGCTACCTGGCAGGGCGACCAGTTAGTAATTCGCGGCATCAATCAGAAAGAGCTGATGAAAGTCAGGCCTCGCCTAAAAAGCGTTTCTACCGCGACCGATCAAACCTGCTATCACTGTCGTCATCTGCGCGGACAGCGCTGCCGTAATCCGGAGTCGCCGCTGGTGGGATTACAGGTCACTTCTGACGGGTCTTGCGAGGCATTTGAACGATCTGGGCAAGGATGGGGATAGCAAAAAGATGGGGATAGCAAAAGTAATGGGTCATGAGTGATGAGTCTTACTGGTACGACGGTAGATGGATAGACGGCAAGACAGCAACCAGCGCTCATTTGCCTTTGGATAATGCGGGCTTGCGATTCGGCGCGACGGTGTTTACAACGCTGCGAGTTTATGAGAATGATCTATCGCATCCGTTGACTCAGTGGCAGGGACATTGCGATCGACTCCAAACCTCTCTTCTCCAGTTCGGCTGGACAATTCCAGACTGGCAAGCCGTACGCACAGGCGCTCAGCAGTTGCTAGCCCAATACGCTATCTTGCGGATTACGCTGTTTCCTAACGGGTGCGAATGGATTACAGGTCGAGCCTTACCTTTAGATCTAGCCAACCAGCAGCAAACGGGAATCGCCGCCTGGATCGCACCGTCTACTTACCAGCGCAGTTTGCCAACTCATAAAACAGGAAACTACTTAGCCTGTTGGCTTTCCAAGTCACGAGCGCAGGCAGTGGGCGCATCCGAAGCCATCTTGACAGGCTTGCAAAAAGAGTGGCTAGAAACCAGTACCGGCAACCTCTGGGGCTGGAAAGACGGCTGCTGGTGGACACCTAAAACAGAACGCTGCCTGCCAGGGTTGATGAGGAACTGGCTAATAGATTGTCTAACGGCAGCGGGCCAGTCGGTAAACTGTGAACCTTGGAGTGCAAAAATGGTCTTGGAGTTTGAGGCGATCGCCTACAGCAACTGCGTTGTACAGCTTCTGCCCATACACACGATTGTAGAGGGACAGACTAAACTGAACTATAACGCTCAACATGAGCACATTCGGGCATTGCAAAAACGAATCGCCACTGAGGCCAGCAATTTGGCCTAGCGAGGTAACGATTCCTGAAATGCGTTAACATAAGTTCATAACAAAGGAAAACGCTCACAGTATTCAAGCTGACCCAAGACCCCTTTCTAGAACGGTCTTAATGTCCTTCTAGAGAACTGGCCTTAGGGCTTGGGAGCTTCAAGACTAAGCATCCACATCTAAGTCAACATAGGAGGCTTCCCCCCGGTGAATAAACGCTGGAGAAACGCAGGTCTTTACGGACTACTCGTCGTAGTTGTCATTGCATTGGCAACTATGTTCTTCGATCAATCCCCCACTGAGATCAAATCTCAAAAGTACAGTCAATTCATTGACGATGTTCAGCAAGGCAAAATCGAGAGCGTCGTCATTAGCTCCGATAAGAGCATTGCTCGCTTCGCCTCTCCCGACGGCTCCGGTCGCGTCGAGGTAAACCTACCTCAAGACCCTGGCCTAGTAAAAATTCTCACTGACAAGAACGTCGATATTACCGTACAGCCCACGCAGGACGAAAGCGCTCTAGTACGGTTGTTCAGCGCTCTGGTGATTCCAGTTCTGCTGCTAGTTGCTCTGTTCTTCCTCTTCCGCCGGGCCCAAAACGGCCCTGGATCGCAGGCAATGAACTTCGGTAAGTCCAAAGCTCGCGTTCAAATGGAGCCGCAGACTCAGGTCACATTTGGCGATGTCGCCGGTATCGACCAGGCCAAGCTAGAGCTAACCGAAGTCGTAGACTTCTTGAAAAACGCAGATCGCTTCACGGCCATCGGCGCAAAAATTCCTAAAGGCGTCCTGTTAGTAGGCCCTCCAGGTACAGGTAAAACGCTTCTCGCAAAAGCTGTTGCAGGCGAAGCGGGCGTTCCCTTCTTCTCCATCTCCGGCTCTGAGTTTGTTGAAATGTTCGTGGGTGTCGGCGCGTCTCGCGTTCGCGACCTGTTCGAGCAGGCCAAATCAAACGCCCCTTGTATCGTCTTTATTGACGAGATTGATGCAGTAGGTCGCCAGCGAGGCGCAGGTCTTGGCGGCGGTAACGACGAGCGTGAGCAAACGCTCAACCAGCTGCTGACCGAGATGGACGGCTTCGAAGGCAACACGGGCATCATCATCATCGCGGCCACTAACCGCCCCGACGTTTTGGACGCTGCTCTCCTGCGCCCCGGTCGCTTCGACCGACAGGTGGTTGTCGATCGCCCCGACTACGCCGGTCGCCTAGAAATTCTCAACGTGCACTCTCGCGGTAAAAGCTTCTCTCAAGACGTTGATCTAGAGAAAATTGCGCGTCGGACACCCGGCTTTACGGGCGCAGACCTATCCAACTTGCTCAACGAAGCCGCTATCTTAGCCGCTCGTCGTAACCTCACTGAGATTGCGATGGACGAAGTTAACGACGCCATCGACAGAGTACTCGCTGGCCCCGAGAAGAAAGACCGCGTGATGAGCGAGAAGCGCAAGACGCTAGTGGCTTACCACGAGGCCGGACATGCCTTAGTCGGCGCACTCATGCCTGACTACGACCCCGTGCAGAAGATCAGCATCATTCCTCGCGGACGAGCCGGTGGTTTGACTTGGTTTACGCCTAGCGAAGAGCGTTTAGAATCGGGTCTGTATTCCCGCTCTTACCTGCAAAACCAGATGGCCGTTGCCCTTGGTGGTCGCTTGGCTGAAGAGATTATCTTTGGTGAGGAAGAAGTCACCACAGGCGCTTCTAACGACCTGCAGCAGGTTGCTCGAGTAGCGCGCCAGATGGTGACGCAGTTCGGCATGAGCGACAAGCTAGGCCCCGTGGCCTTGGGTCGCCAACAAGGCAATCCCTTCCTAGGTCGCGATATTGCTAGCGAGCGCGACTTCTCCGAGAAGACAGCCGCCTCTATCGACTCCGAAGTGCGGATTCTGGTAGACCAAGCCTACGATCGCTGCAAGCAGGTTCTCGTTGAAAATCGCCACATCTTAGACAAGCTAGCTGACATGCTAGTAGACAAAGAGACGGTGGATTCTGAAGAGCTACAGCACCTGTTAGCAACGAACGACGTGAAAATGGCTAGCGTTGTCTAGATTTAGCGTTGCTTAGACCAAAACGTAGTTGATTTGAATACTGGCGTTATAGAGCCGCCCCATCGCTAGACGATGGGGCGGCTTTTTTAATGATTGGTTAGATCAGTCTTGGTCGATGATTTAGACAGCTGCTAGCGCCTGAGTCTGAATTTTCAACAGCGCATCGTCAGCGCAGCTTTGAGCAAACACTTCTGCGGAATTGTTTGGACTTTCGCTAATTTTCACTTTATATAAGGTGGCTCCTATTTCTTTAACCGGGTCACGCAGCAGATTACAAACGCGAACAACGATATTTTCAGCAGTCGGCACAACCTGAGAAAAGTAAGGAACGTCTTTGTTTAAGAAGGTGTGGTCGAAAGGTTCAATCACGTGGTCGTCAATGGCTTTATTCAGCGCAGCCAAATCGACAATCATGCCCGTTCGCGCATCGACCTCTCCCTTCACGGTGACCTCAACTTGATAATTATGGCCGTGCCCGTTTGTTCGCGCGCATTTGCCATAGATTTCGCTATTTTCCTCATCACTAAGGTGGCTCAGCGCTAGCCTATGCGCAGCGCTAAAGTGAGCCGAGACGGTTAGATAAGCTTCCATTCCATTTCCTTTGTAGTCAGCCCAAAGCTCAGGCGTTTCGAATAGCTGAATGTTGACAAGCGGCAGATAGGGCGTCAGCTTCTGCCAGATAACTTGAGCAATGTGCTCCGTAGTTGGCAATGTCTGCTGAAATTCTGGCCAGACATCGTTGAGATAGGAAAAGTCGAGGGGATCTATAATTTGCTGCTGGATAATCCGTTTGGCTTCGGTGAGATTGAGCACCATGCCGTAAGGGTCTAGCTCACTAGCCATAGAAACGTTCAACACATAGTTGTGGCCATGCCCAGGGCTGCGGGTACATTTACCAAAGCGTCGTCGATTCTCTAGTTCGCTAAGCTCGTCTAGCCAGTAGCGGTGACTAGCACTAAATTGCGATCGCCGATTAATGACACAGGTTGAAAGTGAGCGGGGCATAGGCAAACAGACTGGATAGAAAAGTGAGGTTTCAGCTATAGCATTTTCCTCAGATTTGAAAAGTGATAAAAGCACCAGGGTTATTTAAAGGCTATGAGTTATTTCTGTTCGCAGCAAGCCAGTAAATACCCCTTGATGCGATCGCACGAGTCTGATCGCATACCGAACAAACACATATTTTTGACCCGCTTCAATAGACACCTTACAAATATTTGTCATGTTGCCCTGACAATGCCTATGTAAATAAATGTAGGGGTGTTTTTCACAAAAACCGCTAGGATCCATTGCCTACGTTGTTTATAGAAAAATGAGAGGATAACCGAATATTAAGTAGCCTTGTCATTCAAATATCAAACTGTAAAACTGTATACAGAAAACGAATTGAGTCCGTTCATCTCGTCCGTTTATCTGAACGCTTGCTTTCTGGACATAAGTCCATCTAATCGGCACTCAGCTAAACAGGAGACGGAAGTAAAAAGTCGCTATCTCAACAGTCAATAAAGACACGAGTCGATAAGGACAGTTAGCTGGCTCCCCTTTTGAAGGAACGCGTTGCCTCACAAATGTTTCTGAATACTCTCTAACATTTCCACCTTTGGGGAACGAAAAAAATGAAACTTACCTATCGCGGCGTCGATTACGACTACAACCCTCCTATGTTGGAGGTCACTGAAAGTGAAGTAGCCTGCCAGTACAGAGGCCAAGCGACTACTGTCCGCTATGTCCAGCATGTGCCCATTCCTCAGCCCGCTGAGCAGCTTACCTATCGCGGCGTTGCTTATCAAACCACTCGTCAGGGGCAGTTGATTCAGCTATCGGGTCAGCCTGAAGACGTTAAAGCGACCGTTCGCAAAGCTCATGCCTTACAAGGGCTGCGTAAGCTATCAGGCAACAGTACTGCTGCTAAGGCTCGCCGGGAGCTGTTGAACGAAGCTAGCCAAACTCATAAGCAAAGCATCTCTCGCAGTTTGCAGCATCGCATTGAGGTGGCTAAAGCAGAAGGAAATGACGGCCTGCTGCGTCAGCTCGAATCTGAAATGCGCCAGACGGTCTAGCGATCGCCTTTGCAAGAAGCTCAGGCAGCTAAGCGATTAATGAAAAAGGACTGAAGCGGGTAGCCCCTGATTCATCCGTAAAAGAGGGGAGGGATCAAGATCTCTTCCCTTTTTTGTTTACTAGGCAAAGACTGAGCTATCACTAGAGTCGCTGAAGCTTATGCAGTTGGTAGCTTATATGGTCGCCTTTGCTGGTAGAAAGCATTCGTACTTGCCAACAATACTCACAGCGCAAACGCAAGATCGATGTCTATTTTATAAACGTCTGCATCTCGCTAATATTTAGCGTTATCCAATGGATAAAACCGCTATTTACGCTGCATGTACTGGGCCTTTTAAAAGAAGGCTGATTGGCTAAGGGCTTAACGTATGGGTATTTTTAACAGGGTATTTGGGAAGGGCACAGCTGAGAGCATTGCGCTGAACTCAGCAGAGGCATTTGCCGCGATCGCCTTAGTCGCGATCGCCTCAGACGGCTATCTCTCTGAGTCAGAAGAAGCCGAAATGAGAATGAGGCTAGGTCGCATGAGGCTTTTTCAGCCATCTATGGACAGCTTCGAACGCATGAAGGACTATCTGGTCGATGCGCTTAAAAAGCACGGCCCAAATGAACTAATTCAATGCGCCAAGGCATCGCTTCCTCCGGCGCTTGCGCCCACCGCATTTACCATCGCTGTAGATTTAGTCTTCTCCGATGGCACTGTCTCTTCAGAGGAACAATCTTTTGTAGACGATTTACGACGAATTCTAGCGATTCCAGATGAAATGGCTTTGAAAATTGTTGAAGTTATGACGATTAAAAACCAGGGCTAACGTTCAGGTTCGCTGACTCGACTCAACGCTTATATATCAAGGCAGTAAATCAAAAAGCCGACCGAATTTACATCGGTCGGCTTTTTGATTAGGGTTTCTCCAAGTCGAGTCTTTCTACCAACTAATCCCAGTTCTCCCGGCGCAGCAGCGGATTAATAAACTCGTTGAGTCCTTCTCCGATTAGCGAAAGCCCGGTCACCATCAAGGTAATAGCCAGTCCTGGAAAGAGCGCCGTCCACCACACTTCACCCGTTGGCAGCACATCCAAAGCCTGACGCAGCGAATCGCCCCACTCCGGCGTTGCCTCCGGTAAGCCCAAACCCAAAAAGCCCAGCCCACCCAAAATTAACACCGCATCGGCGGCATTAAGCGTAAACAGAACCGGCACACTTTGCACCACGTTCAAGAATAGATAGCGGGAGAGTACGGCCCAAGTAGACGCGCCCATTGACTGCGCCGCCTCAATAAAAAGCTCATTTTTGACGCTTACCGTGTGGTTGCGCACGACTCGATAATACTGAGGGACATAGGCGATAGAGAGGGCGATCGCAGCATTGACCACCCCTCGGCCCACCACAAACGCCAGCGTTACCGACAGCAAAAGCCCCGGCAGCGTGTAGATAGTATCCATCAAAAACAGCAGCGCCTTGTCAAGCTTGCCGCCCAAGTAGCCGCTCACCATTCCTAACGGCACGCCCACCACCACGCTCATAGCAGTAGCGACTAGCACCACCTGCCAGGCCGCTCTAGCACCAAAAACCGTTCGCGAAAAAACGTCATAGCCCTGGCGACTAGTTCCAAACCAGTGTTCTGCGGAAGGCGCTAAATGAGGCGCATTCGCAAGACCGTCGTTGGGGTTTTGCAGCCAGCCCCAGCCTTGAAACATAGGCGCAAAAATAGCGGCAATGACAAAAACCAAGGTGATAGCAATGCCGATGTACATCAGCGCTACAGAGGTAGTGAGTGGCCGCGAGCCAATAAGTCCGCCAGCAAAACTGCGCCGCGTTTCTGAAGCCATGACGGTAATTGCCCTGTAATTTAGCTGTAATTTAACTAGAGACGTTTCACAGCTTATCTTATTGCTCGAAGCGATCGCACCACAGATACCACAGCCGCACCCGCTCGATCAACCGCTTCATCGGTTGTGTCTTTGCCTAAGCCAAACCGCAGCGTTGCCTTCGCAAGGGCATCGCTCCGTCCTAGCGCTTTAATCACATGAGAAGGGGACGTTTTTTGAGCGCTACAGGCAGACCCCGATGACAAAGCGACCTGATGACGAAGTTTTGAGAGTAGATCTGTACCGCTAACCCCTTCTATGCTGACGCTGAGATTGTTGGCTAAACGCTGGGTAGGATGGCCATTGAGATAGACATCAGGCAGCGCTCGAATAGACTGCCAAAGGCGATCGCGGAGCACTTTTTGTCTATTCATTTCCTGGGGTTGTTGAGCGATCGCACGACTCACCGCCGCACCTAAGCCAACAATCTGCGGCGTATACAAAGTGCCCGAGCGCAGCCCTCTTTCCTGACCACCGCCGTGCATCTGAGGCGCAAGCCGTACCTGCGGATTTTTGCGACGAACGTACAGCGCACCAATCCCTTTTGGCCCGTATAGCTTGTGCGCGGTCACCGACAGTAGATCAATGTTCATTGCCTGCACGTCTAAGGCAGTTTTTCCCAATGCCTGGGCTGCATCTGTATGGAAAATAACGTTGCGATCGCGGCAAAGCGCACCTATTTCGGTAATTGGCTGCAAAACACCGATCTCGTTATTAGCCGCCATAATCGACACCAAAATAGTATCTGGTCGAAATGCCTGCGCTAAGTCTAAAAGATTCACCAGTCCGTCTGACGACACGGGTAGATAGGTCACGCTAAAACCCAATCTTTCTAGATAGCGACAGGGTTCTAGTACGGCGCTGTGCTCGGTCTGAGCTGTAATAATATGCTTGCCATCTGCCATGTACGACTCGGCAACGCCCTTAATCGCCAGATTATTCGCTTCTGTCGCGCCGCTCGTAAAAATAATCTCAATGGGTTCGGCATGAATGGCGATGGCCAATTGCTCTCTGGCCCTTTCGATAGCGGCCTCTGCCTGCCAACCCAGCGAATGATTAAGGCTGCTAGGATTGCCAAAGTACTGACTAAAAAAAGGCAGCATCGAGTCCATAACCTTAGAATCTACAGGCGTTGTAGCGTTATGATCTAAATAGATTAGCGGCGGTTCTTGCATACTGCTACACGTCTTCTTTAATCTTCTGTTTCATCTCAATTCGCGCCGTCCCAATTCGCACCGTATGTGTAAAACCGATTGAACAGGCCAACAGACTTATAAGTTTGTTCAGAAAAAGTTGTTTCATAAGTGCTGAAGAGAAACCTGTTCTTTCTCTCAGTATTCTCTAACAAGATATCTTGCGCCCGATCGCTAGAGAGCAGGCTACCGATCGTTCTCTCACAAAAACCGCTAATTGCCTGGTCTATCTTTTCTGAAAGCGGAGGAATACCCTTTGCTTCGCACAAAGATCCCTGCACTTCGTCAGTCAGCACCTGCGAAGCGTATTGAGCGTAGTCCGCTTTGGTGGGGTTAGTAAAAAATAGAGTGCCGCCAACGGCTGCGACAGAAACGGTAAGAACAAGCGGAATTATTTTCATAGGTGATACCTGAAGGTAGATATCTTCAAGAAGGCTGTAGATTTACTGTAGCGCTCAGATCCAATCTTCGTATGAACACACCTGCCCACGCTATTTTGAATCTGGCCCTACTTAATCAGAAGCAGAAGCCCGACTGGAACCCACTCATTATTTGGGGAGCGCTGATTCCAGATCTGGCCATGTTTGTCTTTTATATCGCACTCAAACTCGCAACGGATATTCCAGAATCGCAGATTTGGGGTGAGGAATACTATCGCCCGGCCTGGCAAGCGACGTTTGATTTTTTCAACTCTATTCCACTGGCACTACTAGGGCTAGGCGTAATGTTCTACGCTCGCCGAACGGGGATTGCGCTGCTGTTTGCCAGCATTGTGCTGCACTGCCTGGAAGATTTGCCCTTGCATCACGACGACGGGCACCGCCACTTTTGGCCGTTCAGCAACTTTCGCTTTGAGAGTCCAGTTTCCTATTGGGATCCCAATCACTATGGGGCGATCGCCGGGCGAATAGAGATGGGTTTGGTGCTAATAGCGAGTGTTTATGTTTTTAGACGAGTGCGATCGCGCTGGACCAAAGGGCTGCTCATCGTCGCCAACGCCTTGCCGCTATTATCACAGCTATATTTCTCGGCCAGTTGAGGAATTGCCTGTGGCGACAGTTGCTCTATAGCCTGCCAGGAAATTTGGGGCAGCTGCCACCAGGGAACGTTGGGGCAAGCATGATGCTCGCGGTGGTAGCCAAAGTGGTAGCAGGTAATCAGCGAGATGAGATAGGGCCAGTAGGTACTGTTAGCACACAGCGGTGTGCTGTAGGTATCCGGCATTTGGCGATGAACCAAGTAGGTGCCGAAATAAAATAGCTGTACAGAACTCAACAGAGATGGAATTGCCCAAAACACGAGTAAGTCTGCTTCGGGAACGCCCAACAGCCGATGCAGCCCGTTGTAAAGAATGACGATGCCCATCCACTGGCGCAGCGTCCAATAGCGCCGCATGAATTGTAGATACCAAAGCACAGGGTGAATATCGCAGCCGTTATGGAAGTCAGGATCGCGGTGGCTCGCCGGAAATTGGTGATGGTAGCCATGGGCCTGACGCAGATCCTCGTAAGAGATGAGGCCGTAGAGTAGCAGTGCCAGCTTGCCAAACGCGTCATTTAGACGAGAGTTAGCGGGTGCAATACTGCCATGCATCGCATCGTGGCCCGTCACAAAAAGGCCCGTGTAGAGGAAGGTGAACCAGCCGGTAAAGGCAACGCACTGTGCCGGACTCAGCGTTTTAGCGCCCAGCGTAAAGGCAGCGAAAATGCTAAGTATCCAGGTGAAGAAGATTAGAAGTGCGACGGTGCAGCCATTCCAACTAAAAGGTGCTACGCCGAGGGGCATCAGCCGAGAGAATTTTACGAACAAAGGAGTTTTGTCTAATGAGGTTTGTTTAGAGTTGAAGTCTGGGCTGAGGCGGTCGGTAGGACTAGGGAGTGAGATGACCAAGACCGAGACTGGGGCTAAGCCGAACAACTAGATAGGCCGAACGACTAGATAGGTCGAATGACTAGGCAGGCCAAACATCTGGAAACAGACATCTGAAACCAGAGAACAGCGGCTGTAAATTCTCAAGAATAAAATCTCTTGCCGCTCTGCGCCTTTTGAAGCTGACGATTAGATGAGGTGTCTACTATCCACAAGCAGCCTGCCGCCAGGATGTTATGCCTCTTATCTAAAGAATCTGACTATGACAGGTTAAGCGGCTCTACGTCGATAGTTAAGCTAACGCCTTGAGGACAGCGATCTTGCAAATGCTTTAGCGTTGGCAAAGCGGCATCCGGGCTGAGTTTGATTAAGATATGCCAACGGTAGCGCCGAGCTAGGCGAAAGATCGGCGCTGGCACAGGCCCCATAATTCGATAAGGCGAATGGTCTTCTAAAGATAAATCGGTCAAAGGCCCAGACAAATCAGATGCAGAATCAGACAGCTGTTGCTGCAATAATCCAGCCAGATTATCGGCGACACGTTCAGTAATTTTTGCATCTAGTCCGCTCAGCCTGAGTAGAACAAGTCGGCCATAGGGCGGGTATTGCTGATCGGCGCGATCGCGCATCTCCGCCTGCAAAAAAGCACTATAAGACTCGATCTGAGTCGTCTCTGGACCATTGGATCTATCGGAGGCTTTAGCAGAACTATCAGAGGCTTTAACAGAACTATCAGAGGCTTTAGCAGAACTATCAGAACCATAGGTCAGCGCCTTAATCGCCTCGTGCTCAGGGCTATAGGTCTGCACAATTACCCGCCCTTCTTGCTCCCCACGCCCGGCTCGACCTGCCACCTGCGTCAGCGTCTGAAAAGCCCGTTCGCTCGCTCGATAGTCCGGCATAAACAAAAGTCCGTCAGCCGCGATCGCCCCCACCAAAGTCACCTGCGGTAAATCTATCCCCTTGGTCAGCATTTGCGTTCCCACCAGCAAATCCGCCTCGCCCTGCGCAAAACGAGCCAACAGTGCCCGGTGCGCCCCCTTGTTTCGAGTCGTGTCGCTATCAAAGCGAATACAGCGAGCTTGAGGCAGATACTTAGCGAGATCGTTCACCACCCGCTGCGTACCGCTACCAAAATTTTTGATATAGGGAGATGCGCAGGCAGGGCATTCCGTAGGATGCGCCTCACCGTGACCGCAGTAGTGACACTTCAACCTGGCCGTAGCCGCCTGATGCGTTTGGTGAAAAGACAGAGAAACATCGCAGTTCGGACATTCCATCACATGGCCACAGCTTCGACAAGACACAAAGCTGCTGTGTCCTCGCCGATGGATAAACAAAATCCCCTGGTTGCCCTGCTCGATCATCGCTTCGAGCGCAAGCTGCAAAGGCCGACTAAATATAGTCCGATTGCCCTCCAGCAATTCTTTACGCATATCCACCACCTCAACCGGCGGCGCAGGCCGAGCGTGAACCCGCATGGGTAGAGCTAGATAATGACGCTTCACAGAAGAGGCTGATCCTTCACCTTTACCAAACCTCACCCAGGTCTCAATCGAAGGCGTAGCCGATCCCAAAATCAGCGGGCAGCCCTCCAGCTCTGCTCGCCACTGCGCCACCGTCCGAGCGTGATAGCAAGGCATGGGCTGATCCTGCTTAAAGCTGCCATCATGCTCCTCATCTAGAATAATCATCCCCAAATTTGGCAGCGGCGAAAAAACCGCAGAGCGCGTCCCAATGATGACCTGCGGCCCGCCCACCAGCATTTGCCGCCAAGTGTCGTAGCGCTCCCCTTCCGACAGTCCGCTGTGGTAAATGCATACCCGATTGCCAAAACGACTGCGGAAGCGATCGGTCAGTTGAGGCGTTAGACCAATTTCTGGCACCAGCACTAGCGCTGATTTTTGAGCGGCCAAAATAGGGGCGATCGCCTGCAGATAAACCTCCGTCTTCCCCGATCCAGTTACCCCGTGCAGCAACGCCTCCTCATAGCCTCGCATATGCTGCAAAACTGCCAGCGCCTCAGCCTGATCAACCGTCAGCGCTTTAGGCCGATCGGGCAGCGCACTCGAATGACTCCCCGCTCGCAGCACCTCCTGCGGCTCAATAACGACATACCCACAGTCTGCAATTTTTTTCAGCGTTTTACTCGTCGTGTTTAGCACCTGGAGCGCGTCGCTTAGCCATAGTTCGCCGCCCTCGCGGGCCAGTCCTTTCACAATCTCCTGCTGCCGATTGGTCAACGTCTCGGCGCCTTCTAGAAGCTCGTTAGGAGCGGCATTTACCAGGAGAACTGCCTGACGCTTTTGAGGTTGAGGCGATCGCGGCGTCATCAAATAGCTCTCGACCACGCCCGCCTTAATCAAGCCTTGAAGCGTCTGATTAATTGCCTTGCGACTCGCTGGCCTACCATCTTGTTGACGACTAAGCTGCTGCATCTGACGCTGTACGTACTGCCAGCTATAGTCTTTTGTAGGCGATCGCACAATTACAGCAACTATCTGTTTAGACAGCAAAGAATAGGCCTGCCCAGCCATATTTCCATCTATTAACCAGTCGTCTTTTAGATCTATTTCTCCATTACAAAGCCGAACGCGGCGCTGCGACCTAGACAGCAAGCCCGGCGGCAGCGCCGTGCGAATGACTCGAACAAAAGGAGTCTGATAGTATCGTGCGACACGGACTAGTAGGCGCCAATATCCTTTAGTAAAAAAGGAAGAGTTAACGATACTTTCTATAGGTTTGATAGACGATGGGATCAACCCCTCAGACAGGGTGTCTACTTGTCGAACAGCAATACCTCCCACCTGCGATCGCCCAAACGGGACGCTAACAATATCGCCTGGGCAAACTTCGTCATCGTCCGGCATTCGGTAGGTATAGAGCGATTTAGCCCCTGGGCTATCAACTAAGACCTCTATCCACTTTGCCCGGCTAGCTAGAATCAGCTCATCCATACGTTCTATTCTTAAAGTTGGCCTAATTGGGTTCAAATAAAGAATGTTTTGTCAGCCTTTTCTTCAACGTCTTTTAAACGACAAAGCCATACCCATAACCTGAGCGCCTGTCTATTTAGACGCCTATGAGAACGCTAGCAATAGAATGTAACAGATGCGTAATAAACAGAGAAAAAGCCTCTATTAACCCGGAAATTAAGAGGTTTCAAGCAACAGTTAGGTCTTTTGGACTAATAGTTTCCTAATAATGAATTGCTATAGTGAAGCTGCCTGGAAGGCGGCAGCAAGCTATAGCGCTTGTTTAGGTTAGGAATTGACCCAACGAACTTTCAAATCACTTAAAAGTGAGCCTTAGTCAGACGTCTTCCATATAGAAACGTTCGACAGCCAAAGTCAAACCCTGAATGTCGTCATTGACGTGAACCTGATTCTATATATGACAGTCCCCCATAATTCTGATATCAGCATTCCATCTATGACACTCCACTCAGTGAATC
>Ga0115546_1000525_pt1 | contig 25969 bp, 19 predicted proteins | sample COGITO_mtgs_1004_FD_87186 | JGI IMG/M metagenome (GOLD analysis project Ga0115546, IMG submission 87186) | Pelagic marine microbial communities from North Sea - COGITO_mtgs_100413 | ecosystem: Environmental > Aquatic > Marine > Epipelagic | place: Germany:Helgoland, sampling site Kabeltonne...
CGTGGGCGCAGCGGCGATCGCCATTAACAACAGAAGGGTGATTGAGCAGCAGGATGAAGAAGCCTTCTCGAAGCAAGGGGTCGCCTACCTGCCACCAGATACGGCGAAGAGTGTCGCCATCACTGACTTCGATGGTGATATCAACGGCTTTTTTGTTGGTTACGAGGCGACGGTAGATGATCTGCCAGAGCAGCTAAGAGAAAAGCTAGTAGGCGTAAATAGCCTATCGTCAGAGCAACAGTATGAAGCAGGTCGAGCTGCCTTTGACGAGATAGTTCAGCGTTTAGAACAGGGCCAGGATAGCTCGATTAAGCAGAGTGTCTATCCTGTTGCGGTGAAAGAGTTTATAGAGCGGACGGCACCAGCGGTAAAGCCGCCGCAGATTATCAAGCAGCAAAAAGAGAAGCATTCCTGGCAAGAGGGAGAATCGCACTCCGAGGCTACCTGGAGAGCCTGGGGCGTTACCGCAGACAACCCAACCGGAAAGGTGGCGAATGCGGGAATGTCTTTGCAGTCGCTAGCGCTTGAGCTAGAGTACGCGCCACAAGAGACTAGGAGAGTACTTCTGGATAAAGTCTCTAGCCACTGTTCTAACCTGTTGACAAATGTAGAGGCTGGCAAGGTAATCATTCCAGACGATAATTGGTTGATTTCGCAAGGTTTTTCTCCCTACTACAGAGAAAGCCTAGAAGACTTAGCTGGAGGTAGAGAAAAACTGAAAGAATACGTAGATCCTCAAGCGCGGAGGGATTTCACCGGATTGTTTCTAAAGCAAGCCTCTGACCTGCTATCAGATGTTGCCAATGGCCCAAACGCAGTCAATCTACAGACAGCCGTAGACACCGCCAAGAGCGCAAAAGGTATTGATGAGAACTTACATGAGTTTGTTAAAGCCCTTCAGTACAAAGAAGACGACCTCAGACGCAGTAAGAACAACCCTTCGATATACGTAAACGGCAAAGTAATGCCGACAAGCATCGATGAGCCGGTTTCTTGGGGCGTTCAGCAGGTGAACAAGCAGTACAGCAGCGCACAGCTACAGGAGCGAGAAAACAAATTCTTTCAGGGTGTTTTCCCGATGGGAGAAGCACCCCAGCAAACACAGCAAGCGAAAACTATTATCCAGACATCTAGCGGCCTAATGAAGCAGGCTGTAGAGAATAAGGCCAGACATCGCCAGCGGCGCTCTGAAGATCAGCGCCCAACCATACAAGTTGCTACAGCAGATGGCAGACAGCTAACGCTTCAGAACATAGAAGATGCGCAAGGTGCTTTTCCCTGGCGCAGCGATGGCCCGCACCCAGATTGGAAGATCTCGATTAGCAAAAATTACAGTGCGAAAAGGATAGGAGAGCGTTTTTCCGCAGAACTCAGATTTGTTGATGCGAAAGGGCAAGTCCAAACTGAATCGATGGGCTACGTTGATCGCGCTTCCGCCGAGCGTTTTGGCCTAGAGGAACGGTTCAAAGCGAATAAGTCGCTCACTATCAGAGAACCACACCTCACAATGCAGGTGCCGTGGGCGCAGCAGAATGATTCCAAGATGATCTACGCGCAGAGAGAGCGTTACCTAGAAAAGTCGCTAGCGCCACCAGACGGCAAAGACCCGCAGGTACATTCTCAGGAGATGGCGATCGCCCTCTGGCGGCAGTCCAAAGGTGGCCGCAAGCTGGTGATGCAGGAGTATCCAGAAGAGATCGGCAATCGCCTGCGAAACGTACCCGATATTAAAGTTGGTCGCCTACAGATTACGAGTGAGCAGGCGCAGCGGCTAGTCGCGAGCAGTCCTCACACGATTCAGTTTGCTAAGGATGTATTTTCTGCGAAGGGCAGTGACGTTACGGAGCCATCAGTCTCTGTGCTGAAAGCCAATGGCGATCGCTATCTAATTGGTGCGGTCAGCGGTGGCTCTAGTCCTTCTATCTCTCTGCCAGAAGGAGCTGTCTATATGGCTGCTCTTACCAGGGATACGACTAGCGAGAAGATAGTCCATATGCAGGTCATGGACTTGCCGATGGTTGCTCAGTCCCAGGCCGAGATTACCGCGATGCACGAGGGCCGCCGTCACCTAACGTTCGACTACGAGCCTCACACTGCCTACGGCATTCGAGAGGGCGATATCGTAATTCCTCAAGATGCGCACGGTGGTGAGCAGGTTGCGCTTCGAGTTGGCGATCAGCACCTGATTAGTGAGCAGGTTGTGCTGAATTATTCCCAGCGCTGGTCTGATGCAGAAAAGGCACCGCCTGAGAGGCTAGTGGCGCAGCTATCTAAAGCTTGCAGTGAAGAGAAGTCGCTGTGGGGACTGAATATTCAACCGCTCGGCACCTATGTACGAGGCCAGGTCGTTCCCTTTAAAGAATTCGCGCAAATACCGCAGGCCACATCGGCACAGGCTAAACAACCTGAGATTCAAATTGATTCTACTGGGCAGATCGCTCAGGAAAGGACTAGCGATGCTGTGACCGGAAGTGACATAGCGTCAGACAAACGAATCGAATGGGCCAAATCAATTGCGCCGATTGTGAGGCTAGCCCATCAAGAATTATCTAATAGAGATGAAACTGACTGTGTTGAGACAAGGTACTACTCAATAGGCCTAGACCGGGAGCGTAGCGAACTGCTGTTAAGCGCGAAAGATGACAATACTGAGCTAGCAAGGTTTAGCTGGCAGAAAGATGAGGTTATCTCTGCGGATGGTTTGAGGGCTGTTGATTTTGAGAGATTCACTAAAAGCAAACAAAGACTAGAAACTGCCATAGAAAGGCGACAAGAGAAAGAAATTGACCTTGAGCGATAAGAGACGTTTCGATATAAGCCGCCCGCCATCAGAATTTCCCAGATGGCCCGCCTCGCCATCAACAATACCGCTATGCAGACATTTCTCAGTTTCTGTGAGCCAAGCTACTTCTTAGCTTTTTTCTCAGATACGGGCTCAGGCGTAGCTTTAGTCTGCTCAAACTTATGGACGGCTTCGACCTTTTCTACTGCGTCTCTAACCCAGTTGATTACAGTAGAACGGTTCAGCATCTCTATTCGTTCGTGCCTTTCGTCTAACAGTGCATCTGTCAGCGTCAGATTTTGCTGCCTCAAGCGATCCATGACGCCCGTGAACATCCGAGGAAACTCAATTACCTTCAGCCCATTTGAGACAGCGCCTTGAAGACTAGCGTTGGTTAGCATCGCTTCTTCCCAAAGTTCAGGTCGCACTCTAAAATGGCTTTGCACTAGAACATGACTCACTGTCGGAAAGTCTTGACAGAGATGAGTAAGCTCGTCGAACGAGTCTGCATCCAGATCGGCAATCCACCACTTTACAATCTCAACCTCATTCGACTTAGCCAGCTCGGTAATGCCTCTCACCCTTAGCCATTGTGAAAATAGGTGATCACTCTGAGCCGCTAAATCAACGATCACGTCTTGAGCGCCGCCTACCAGCAGGTTCCAGATTTTATCCGGCTGTGCCTCAAACATCGGGTCGTCAGAGAGCACAACCTTGTGAACCCCATCGCCACGCAGGCGACTAAACGTTTGTTTTTTAGCATCAGCATCAATAAGCGCTGGCGACCCACCTGAGGCGATCGCTGCGCAGGTCAGCAGCTCTGCAAACGCTGTCTTTCCTACGTTGCCTTTACCACCCGTAACGATGTGAGCTGTCTTCATTGTCTATTTCTCCTAAATATCATGTCAGCGAGTCTGTCTTGAGCCTGCGGATCTTGAGCGTCAATTCCCGCGAGACTGTTTGAAGCTTCTGCTTTCGGCGCTGGCTGCTTCGTATCAACCTTCTCTATGTTGAGCGGTTCATCTGTCGGAACAGAGAACTTTGCGCGTCGATTCTTCTCTTTGTAGTAATACTGCCTGAAGTTGGAAAGCGAGCAAGACAACTCACCCTTGTTAACCCATGACTGGTAGATAGCTGGCAGCGTATAGCCTTTGTCTACTAATTCGTAAATATCTGAAAACTTTTCTTTGATGAGAGCACTTGCTCTTCTAGTCTCTGGCTTTCTCACAGGAAAATCTTACCATCAGCTATACAGAGACTATACAGCGAATGAACAGCTTTCGCACAGAGACTATACGGTCACCGTACAGAGAACGTACAGCCACTGTACAGCGGATGTACAGAGATATTGAAGGTTTGAGTCTAGAAAAATAAGATTTTCTGTACAACGGCTGTACAGTGGCAATTTAGCCACACCATTACCAATCGAAAATGCTGATTTTACACGGCTCGATAGGGTTTTGACCTATGGAAAAATTAGCTAAAAATTGTCGTAGTTTAGAACAATACAAAAGATTTAATGGGAAGCGCTTATCTTATAGAAGCTGTACTATCAAAACACTGCACAAAGAGCGCCGCTGAGACGGTCGCTCAGAGGGAAGCTAAATTCTTAACGATTGGAATACCCTAGATTGAGCAATCTACAGCGTTCGGAAGTCTCTTTTTAATCGGTACATTGACGCTGGCAGTAGCTGTAGGCAAACGGTAGTTCGCTATGATGACTCTCAGTAAAGCGTCGGCCAGCCACGCTGCACACTACTACACGGAAGACCTGCCAGGGCAGCGATCTCTAGACTCTAAGTGGTTGGGTAAGGGTGCTAATGAGCTAGCACTAGAAGGTGTCGTTGAGTCTGAAGACTTTGACTCGCTGCTGTATGGCAATGCGCCCGGCGGAGAGTCGCTGTTTCAGAAAAAGCAGATAGGAAGCGTTGCTGCCTATGACTTGACGTTTTCTGCTGAGAAATCAGCGTCTATTGCTGCTGTTGTCTATGAAAGTCAGACTGTTCTTGACTCTCATCGCTGGGCAGTTGAAGCGGTGACCAGCGAGATTGAACGAGAGATACAGGCTAGAGAGATGGTCAAGGGGCATGTCGCGTTTCATGAGACAAATAGCATCGTTGCAGCGGCCTTTGAACACAAGCTAAGCCGAGAGAACGACCCGCAGCTGCATACGCACGTTATCGTCATCAATGCGACAAAGTATGAAGGCCGATGGCGTAGCCTTTATGCGCGAAGAATTTTTCAAAAGATTAAGGTATGGGGCCAGCTTTATCGCGATAAGATGAGCGAAGCACTGATAAAAGCAGGTCATCAGCTTAGAAAGACATCTACAGGCGTCATGACAATCTCAAGCATCCCTGAAGCCGTAATAAAGCATTTCAGCAAGCGGCGAAAGCAAGTAATTGATCGCGTTGGAGAGCAAGCTACAACGAAGCAAAAGCAGTATGCCTGTCTATCAACGAGGAGGCCAAAGCAAAGGCAGTCTCTAGAAGCTCTGAGATGCCGTTGGAAGGATGATGTATTGAAGCTGACTGAAAAAATGAGGCCGCTAGAAAATTCTATAGGCAAAGCAACGGAACAAGAGCAGTAGCAGAACGAAAGTCCGCAGACCTTGAATAAGGAATGTTGCTTGGTTCGATTTTAGGTGCGGGCACTGGCTACTGGTCAGCTTCGCAGAGACGGAAATACGCTACATGAGGAAGAAAGCTCTGTGCTTGGAAGGTAAATTGCTGCTCCTCATACTTGGATGTTTGGACTGCTACAGCTATTCAGTGGTTTCAGCTCTCTATAAATAACATAGAGAGCTGAAACCACTGATAACAAGACCACTAGCCTATTGGGTTACTTCGGAAAAGTGGCTAAATAAGACCAGAACTGCCGTTTTCTAGCTTTTGCTTTAAAACCTTAACGCCTTCCTCCTGAATGCAAGCAATGACATCCTTTACGCTGACGTTTCTGGTTAGCGTCTGAGACTGAAGCTGATCTTGTATACGCTCAATATCTTCCCAGCAGAACAGTCTCATCATTGCGGCGGTTTCTTCAACGTTTTTTCCAGCATCGTCTGAAAACCGGGTAGGAATATCAAAAAGGCTCTGAAGCAGCTCATTGAGAACAGCATTGTTCGTACTACCTCTTTGCTGAACAAGCTCTCTAACCTGCCTTTCCAGCTCTTGGCTGTAGAATTTCAAGGTCATTTTCGGCGGACTTACCTTTGTGGGACTGACTACCATAATGATTGTTTTGATACTAGGTTGTGAGTGATATTACGTAGTGTTAAGCATAAGATGCATCTCTGGACTCATAATACAGAAAAACTAGAAAACGCAAGCATTTTTATATCTATAAAGAGCATTTCTTCTAAAAAAGTACTCAAGAAGGAATGAAATATCCGAAGAAGAAAGCAAAAAAGAGTAATTTGTTGCTTTATCAAAAGAGTGATCGCAGAATATTTGTGTGTTATTTCACACACAGGAAAGACTTCGATGAAGCACTTTTTTAAGCAACAAATCCGGAATATGTTTACAAAAGGTAATAGCCCAAAATTCGGCAAATGGGTGATTTTGCTTGCGTCAGTTACAGTTGGCGTTTTGATGAGCGATCCAGCTCATGCGCTATTGCTAGATCCTGCACGAACCGCTTTAGAATCCGACCTTACTGCCTCTGGCTTTGGTAATCCAGAAGTGATCGGACTGTTTTTCGGGCTGTTGGAGTTTATCTTGATTGCAATTCCAGTAGGGACAGGATCGATGGCTCTAGCCAATATGAATAGGGGCGCAGAAGCGTGGCTTCCTTGGATAACAACAATGGGCGGTGCGCTCGTCTTTATCGCGTTTATTACCGTTCTCGTTGAGCAGATCTACACTTAAAGATGGCGAAAGTTAACGAACCTATTACCGTAAATCAAGTTCTAGATGCGCGCCCTAGAATCTTCTCGCTGCCTGTTGCAACTATCGTTCCAGTAATGTTTATTGTTACGGGCGCAGGCGCAGTTGGCTACACCTTCAGCATAAGCGGCTATATGATTCTGCTAGCAATAGTCGTTTGTATGGCCGTCTATTTCTTTCTCTTTGGACAGCAATCATGGAAATTATTAGCAAAGTTTAGAAAACCTTCCGACTGGGTTAGATCTGACGTTCAAGCCGTACCCTTTACGCTCGATCGAAGCATTTATGATGAAAAGAAAACACAGAGAAGGTGGCGTAAGAGTCCCCGGCAGCAGTGCCGTAAAAAATCCAATTGAGAATAACATTGAGCTAGAGGACTATGTTCGCTTCACCAGCATGAAAAGCGATGTTGGTGCTGCTGTCTTATCGGATGGCCGACATATTCAAAACAAGTTTGGATTTAAGATCCAGGCAACCCATCCGACAATAAGCGATCAGCAGTTCGCTTCTGTCGTTAGTTTCATAGAGCAGGGGTTAAAAGCAATCCCCGAAGGCGAGACAATTCAAATCGTTCAATCCGTGTTTCCAGACAACAGCGATCGCCTCAAGTACTACCGGCGGCTAGCTAAGGGTGCGCCGACACCTTTATTCAAGGAGATCGTCAAAAGCGCCGCTAGCCCTGGCGAGTACTTCACCAGCATGTCGCTAGAAGATAGAATCAACCTTGCTCGCTCTAAATACAAAAAGAAAACGCTTCGGGTCTACGTAACTGCGACTTCTAACCAGTCATCGCACGTCAGCGATAAGAGCGAAGTATATATCAAAAAGGTGCTAGAGACAGCAGCAGTCGTTTGGGGTCGGATCACAGGCGAGAAAACATACGAACCGTCTAGTCAGATTCGAGAATTATTTACTAACGCGCAGGCTGTGTACGAAGACTGGTTCAACATTCTCAGCGAAATGCGGCTGAACCCTGTGCCGATGAGCGTGGAAGAGCTGGTTGCTGAGCAGTGGGCAGAATTCAACGACACGCCGGTTAGGCCGCTGCCGCAGGTCATGGAATGGGACGGTGATCGCCTGCATTATGAAATGCGCGATGACATTCATCTCTCATCATGGCTGTTCGAGACGCAAAGCAACGTACCGAAAGCCGCACGTGATTTCGTCTACCAAGTTAAACCCAATGGGACGAAGCGGCTAACGGGCATTGCGACGCTGCGTAATAAGCCAGGTGGCTGGGCCAATCCAACCGAAGCGCTCAAGTACCTGTACGGCAAAACGAAAGGGCTCGAAGACTACAAAATAGTCTGCACACTAACCAAGGCATCCGCATCCCTAACTGAGAAGAACGTGGAGCTAATGCAGCGGCAGGCCCAAGATTCAATGCGACTCGCTGAGGCTAGGGGCCTGCCAAGTACGAGATCGCAAGAGCTAAAGCGGCAGGCCGATGCAGCTGCAACAGACTTGTACTCAGGCAACATTCCAATTCGAATGAGCCTGTGTTTCCTAGTTTCTAAAAGTAGTCAAAAAGCGCTAAAGGTCGCGCTACGCCGCTTACAAAGTAGATTTACGTTGCCTGCGACGCTGGAGATAGAGCGTGACTATACAGCCTTAACCTGGCTACAATGCTTGCCACAGCTCAGCTACAAGCGACCGCTGTTCAGGCCGTATGACCGAACTCGGGCATACAAAGCAAGTTCAGTTCCCGCTTTTTTGCCAATCGTCCAGGTAATGAGTCCTGACACGAAAGGGCTAGAGTTTATCACCGAAGAAGAAGAAACCCCTTACTATCTCGACATCGAAGCGGTTCATCGGCATATTCTGTTCCTTGCAACGACACGCGGTGGAAAATCGGTTCTCTTTGCCTACATATTGATGCTAGCGATGTGCTCTGAAATTCCAATGGTCGTTGTCGATTACCCAAAAGAGGATGGCGAGTCAACGTTTGGGCCGATCACTCAGCTAGCTGAAGCGCATGGCGCTTACTTAAATATTGCCGAAGAGAGCAACAATTTCTTTGAGCTGCCAGATCTACGAGCTTTTGACGAGGACGAACAGCAGCGGCGATTTATCGAGATTAAGGACTATGTTCTCGATCTATTGATGATTATCATGTTCGGGCCGAACGCTAGCGATGGCGATCGCGAAAAGCGCGTAGCAAAATCAATTCTCGGTAATATCCTAAACAGATTTTACGACGATCCAGATATCGACGGACGCTTTAGAGCAGCTATTGGCGCTCCAATAGGTAGTGCTGAATGGCAAAATGTACCAACTTTAAAGCATTTCTCAAAGCTGTGCACTGAAGCGACGCTTCACGATTTGCTAGAGACTGTCTCTACAGAGCACGTTACGCTGATCAATGAGATCAAGCTGCGCTACGAGTCGTTTATGCAAACGACCGTTGGGCGATCGCTTTCTGAGCCCACATCTATTCCGCAGAAGGCGAACCTGCTAGTCTTCGCTTTCAAAGGTATCTCGAATAATGAAGATGCCGCTATCCTCATGGCTTCAGCGGCGGCAGCAGCTATGCGGCGAACGCTCTCAGCGCCGGTTTCCATTCTATTTATGGACGAGGCATCAATTCTCTCTAAGTTTGACTCGCTAATGGAGCAGGTTGCCAAAATTGCAGCCAACGGCGCAAAGTCAGGCATTCGCCTGATGATGGCACTGCAAACGCCTGCTTCTATCAACAAATCACGGTTTGGCGAGGAAATTCTTGCGAATATGTCTACGCGAATTATTGGACGCGTAGACGAGGCCGATGCGGATCACTACTGTCGAATTCTCAAAATTCCTGAAGAGGTGATTGCAGTGAATACTTCAAAAGCCTTCTATCCAAACCTAGCTGAGCTGTATAGCCGGTGGCTAGTCGTTGATAGGGGCGAACGTACGTTTGTGCGCAGCTACGCACCGCCGCTACTGCTAGCAGCGGTCGCAAATAATCCGAAAGAGGAGAATGCGAAGCAGGCGTTTTTAGCAGCCTATCCAGATGCTATAGAAGCCCTTAAAGCATTCGCAAAAGAGTTTATTGCATCTGCTCAAGAAAATCGTGAGGTCACGATTCCAAAGGTTTTATCCGAAGGCATCTCGCTACCAGCAACGACAGCAAAAACAATGGAGAATAGCTATGTTTTGGCAACAAGAAAATAACAAACTCAAGCGATCGGCAGCGATCACAGCGGCAGTCTCTTTAGTCCTTGGAGGCGCAGTATCAGCCGCTGGTTTTGCACCGGGCACCCCGTCCATTGGAGATCTTGTAGGCGGCGGTCTATTCGGCAGCAGCAGTGGCGGAACCTTCTACGACTTTGAGAGCGTATTTGCTGATGGTGCAGGTGGCAGTGACGGCTTTTTGGGGCTCAGTGGAATTTTGAACGATCTCTTCGGCGGCGCTGACGGTTTAGGCATCATCGAAGACATCATCGGCGGCGGCGACGGGCTCGTTTCAGACTGCGGCATCATCATCATGAATTTTTCAGGCAGCTGCTCTGCTGATTCGATGGGAAATATCCTGTTTGATACCGTCATTGGAGAAGTTTCGAGCGAGTTGGGATTGCCTGATGAAATAGCAGGTGTCTTAACGGGGCGACAGTCTATTGAGGGCATATTTGCCGATCTTCTCAATGAGGAGCTAGGTAAACTGGGCATCCCAACGGGCAGCGAGAGCGAGGTCCTTGAAGCTGGCACTGTTGTTGGGAAGCAGGGCCTACCGAGTCCAAATGGACTACTAGATAAGCTGCTAGCGGCTAGTGCAAAGCCTAGCTTCACGCCGACACCGGGCGGTAGCCTACCCGCTCAGCGTAAGGTTTCAGGAACGCCTGCTCTTAACGTGATGACGCCCGGAGTCAATACGTCTCTAGTTAAGCCAATGCTAGCGCTCAAGATGCTAACGAGCGCTGCTACCGATAGAGGGTTAAGTCCTAAGGGACAGGACGTAACCAGCGCTCGAAATATGGCTGCACAGGCCTCTGCTCGAACATCAGGTATTATCGGCAAAAAATCTGTTGAGTCAGCCGAAAAGCAGCTCGAAGCCGCCGCCGAAATGAACGATACCGTTCGAGAGCAAACGAGCACCCAAGACGCGCTCAAAGAAGCGCTGACTGGCATGAACATGCTTCAAGCTGAGTCAACGCAGCTACAGGCGCAAGCAAATAGCCAGCAGGCGATCTCTACTCAAGTAGACGGTATGAGCTTGCAAGTTGCCCAAGAGATGCGCGATGGCGTTTTCACCAATGGAATTTCTCTAAAGACGCTGAACGAACAAGCGCTAGCAGACTCACAAAAAGAGATGGCTCTAAACCACTCCATAAGATCTGAACAAGCCGTTCCTATTAGAATGCTGGGAGCGTTTAGGTAATGGTTGATTTTTTACTTCTTTCGTTGCCTCGTCCCGACCTTTTTCATCTTATCGGGCAAGCAGCACCTGTTACGCCGTTAGACGTGACTGCGGAGTGTTTGAGAGGAACGTTTGGGCCTGATAGTGCGGGGCTCAACTGCTCTTCTGAGCTATCCAAGCTCACCGCCCAGCAGTGGGAAAATATCTGGCAGCAGAAGGTAGGGCAGGCAAGCCCTGAGTTTCTAGCGCTGATGAATATATCGAGATACATTGCAGGCCCAGCAGTCGCGCTATGGGGCATCTCCGCAATACGTGATTTGTATAGAAACGGTATCGCAGAGGGCTGGCAGCGATTAGCCGCTGTTGTTGTCCTTGTGTTTGTCTTGTACTCAGGCGATGCAAAAGTGATGAGACAAACGACGCTTGCAATGCGATCACTCATGAACTATCAGAACCAAATCGTTTTAGACCTAACGAATGCAGGTAGTCAATATGAGCAGAAGCTAGCTGAGATGGCTGACTATCGATTAGACGAGGATGCTGTTCGAGAATATCGAGCGCAGTGTAACGGTAAAACCTCTAACGAAGAGCTGCTTGCCTGTTTGAACGAAGCAGATAAGCTAGCAGTTGCGAAGATAGAAGAGTATGAAAAGGCCCATCCAGGCAGCAAGTGGATTCAGCCTCTGAAGAATTTTGCTGAAGGCGCAATCAAAAATCCAATAGGGGTGCTTACGAAAGCTATCACTAGTGGGACGGTTGCTGCTATTGCTGGGCCTGTTGGCGGTTTAATATCAGCGGGCTTTTTGTCTAATTCGGGTTCAACGTTAATAACAAACGGCATTCTTGCTGGCATGAACTATGTTGCGCAGAATGTTGTTGAGCTGTCATGGCTCTTTACAGCAATTATTGTCCCAGTTCCGCTTTCTCTTGCCTTCTACCCAGGCGGTAAGGGTGCGCTAATTGGCTGGGCCGTTGGATTTCTAACGATTGGACTGTTCAAGATAAATATGAATATTGCGTCATCTTTGATTGTTTCAATGCTCTATGATCGCGGGCCGGGTGCTGGAACAACCGATTTAATGCTGCTTTCAGTTGGTGTCATCTTTATCGCATCGCTGATGACCGCAGGCGGTGGCTATGCAATATTCAACGGCATTATGACTGCCGTTACAACCGCGACACTAGGCATTGCAAGACTTGGCGTATCAGCCGCATCCGGAGGAATTGCTAGATAATGACAGCTTCAAATCTTAGAGAACAGAACGAGCGCCCGCAGCTCAAAGTGACGCAGACCGGCAAGCTATATTTCTTTGTGATAGCAGCCGTTGCTCTGTCTGGAGTATCCGTGTTTTTGACGTTCGTCAACGTCCTCTACACGCGTCAAATTACCCAAAAGCAGTTCCCAAGCCTGGTGCAAACTACTTCAGGTGAGACGATAGAGATTGGGTTTGAAGATCCTGCCTACCGTTCGCCAGAAGTCATTCAAGGGTTTGTGGCCGATACTCTCTACCACCTGATGACAATGACATCATACGGAGCTGGCAACGCTGAGGTTTCTTCTCTTAATCCGAGTAGACAAAAAGCCTTACCCGTGAAGGTGAAAGTAGGTGGAACTAGCGCTGGTGCGATCACACAGACTGCTTGGCTTGCCAGCGAATCGCTAGAGTCTAAGTTCGCTGATGAATTTAGAGCAAAGCTTGCAGAAATGACGCCACCCGACGTGTTCACGGGTGCTGAAGAGATCATCCTTAAGATTGACTATCTCAGAGTGCCAGCTGCTGTAGAGAACGATAAAGGCGAGTGGCTTGGAGAATGGACAGTTGATGTCGTTGCCAATATGAAGGTCTACCGGCTTGGGTCGGGCGAAGTAAAAACAATCCCATTTAACAAGCGCGTGACCGTTAAGCCAATTGATGCACCTATCATTCACAATGTTGAACAGTTTGGAGAGCTAGCGATCGCCCTCAACGCGTCTCAGCGTTCAGGGCTCCAGATTACGAACATAAAGGACATTCGCTTAGCAGATAGTTTTTAGGACAAGAACATGAGTGAAGAGTTTATCAAAGACGATACAGATCTCAGCCTGTTAGAACGAACGAACTTTCAAGTTGCTCCCTCTAGTGATGGAAAAGAGACTGATGAATTTGTAGATGATGTCGAAGCGCTTGGTCGAGATGAGGTTGGCCTAGCTCGTAGCCCCTGGATGCGCATTGCCCTAGCCATTGGAGCCGCAAGCTTTGCTCTAGGGTTTGGATTCATACTATCGCTGGGTAAAGGCAATAGTGGGCAAGTAGCTGTTGAATCAACAGACGATTCTGACGAATCAGAGCTTACGTTGCAGCTAGAAGAAACAGCAGATTCATCGACAGGTTCTAACCGCTCAGACATGGATGCTATGCGCTCAGAGATAGCCTTGCTAGAGCAGCAGCTTGCACTGGCTAGCGTGGATAGAGATCCGACTGCTGTGAGTACAGCTAGAATAGCGGCACCAGAAAGCCCAGAAGAGCAGGTAGAACCTAAACGGACACAGCCAAGGCTAGCCACACAGCCCGTTTCTTCAATTCGTACGAACCCTAGACCTACACCAGTACCCGCTGCCCCTCGCCAACCAGTAGTCGCACACACAGTTCCTTCGCCACCGGCAAGGACGATCGTAAGAACGGTGCCTGCGCCTACCCCAACGCCTACCCCCTCACCGTCGTTTAGTAATTCCAGCAGGCCGACTGAGCCCGTTGATCCACAGCAGGCATGGCTAGCAGCTTCAACCGCAGGTGTTTTTGGCCATATGCCACCGATGGAGGCGCAAGACGTTCAGGCAGAAGCGATCGCTCAAGAGCCAGAGTCAGAATATCGGCTAGAGTCCGTGAACTATATCGAGGTGGAAGAAAGGCGCTTCTTTTCTCTAAATGAGCCAGTCCCAGGGCTACGCTACGACGGGCCGCTAACGGTTCCGATGGGTAGCTCAGCAAAGGCGATTGTTGTTTCACCAATCTCATGGATAGGTAAGGGCGATCAGTTTATTCTGCAAACGTCGGAAGACATTTTTAGCAGTTCAGAGCATGTTGTCATACCAAAGGATTCGCTAGTTGTTGTTCAGCCAGTCTCTATTGATGAAAGCTCTGGTTTAGCCGAGCTAGCAGCCGTTGGTATAGAAGTAGATGGCGAAGTTATTCCTGTTGACTATCAAAAGATTGCAATTCGGGGTAAGAGTGGAAATCCACTTATTGCTAAGCGGTATGGCGATATCGGTAGCGATATTGCTGCTAACGATCTTGAGATGTTTGCAGTCGGTGCACTCAGTGGCATTGGAGAGATTTTGACGCGGCCCGATAGTCAAACGATTACGACTGGGGCGCTTAGCTCTTCATCGAGTACTGATTTTGGCGATCGCAATATTCTAGGCGCGATCCTCGCAGGCGGTACGCGAAATTTGACAGATCGAATGGCTGATCGCAACGACGAGCGCCTAGATGAGATTCGCTCTAGAGGCGTTATCTACTATCTCCCAGAGGGTGAAGAGGTTCAGTTCTACGTTAATTCGGAATTTCAACTATGAGAAAGCCTTTTGCCTTAGCGCTGATAGCCGCTGCACTGCTTGGAATCCCTGTTCCTGCAAACGCGCTAACAAAGATAGAAATTACTGAGCAGGTAGCTCAAGCAACGGTGCCTGAAATCAACGTACCGGGCGGCCATAGCGTTCTTCTGAACTTTGAGAATGGTCGATACATCCAGTCAATCTTGATCGACGATCCGAGCATTCTTGGCATTGCGACCGATAGAGCGCTTTGCACGAGTCAAAGTTCTAGCAGTAGCTGCGGCTTTGCAAGCGCAATGAGACTAACGCAATTGAGCGGTAGCATTAATTTACCTGGAGCCAGCTTCAGTCAGAGCAACGGGCTTGCAACCGTCGTTAGCGTTGTGACAACAGATCGCAGCGGTACGAACAGCGAAATATACCAGTTCTTAGTCAATACAACTGGCTCGGTCACGTCAAACGTATCGATGATCTCGATTGTTTCAAACGTAAGCGGAAACGATCAAAATCTTCCTATTATACGTGAGCGTGTCAGCCGTACAGACTTTGACCTATATAGCATTAAAGCAGGCCGCCGTAGTGCAATCTCTCAAGGATTAGCTGATACAGAGTCAGAGGCTTGGCAGGCGCTAGAGCGCTTTCTTGATCTGGCAGAAGCAGGACAGAGCATTACAGAAGCAATTTTGCAAACGGGCGTATCCACAGTGCTTCTAGGCGAATTGGAAAGAATCGGTAGCGTTGCCCAAATTTAGAGGCATTGGAACTAGCTCATGGTGTTTAAAATTCTGTTTTCGTTCATTCTTTCGATCGTGCTGACGCTGTACGCAGCGATGCCGTCGTTCGCACAGTCATCTGCCGACCAGGTTCTGACGACGACCTTTGACGAGATGCCTCCATACAGAAAAGCGGGTTTTGTGCCTGATATTGGCGAAGAAGTTGGCTATAACACCGAGCGAGAATGGCGGGCGGGCGATCGCCCTGCCGATGTCGTTAAGCTCGGCGATGTCGAGACAGGGCTTGGGGTCGAAGCGCTATCGCTGTCGCAAATCTCTGAGCTGACAGGGCTTGATCTGGCTCAGCTTAAGATTGAGAATCTAGACTTCTTGCGGGGCGTTAGCATAGAAGAGTTTTTAATGGACGTTCCGTTCCTAAGTGAATGGAACGTTTCAGATATTCCAGAGCTAGAGCAGTTAGAGGGTTTTGAGGGCATTTTTACAGGCGATCGCACGCTCGGGGAAGTTGTTGCGCAAACGCCTGAGATTGCCAGCCTAGAAGTGACGGATGTGTTTGGAGAAATGCCAGTGGGTTCGATCCCCAACCTTGAATCGGCACAGCTATCTGATTTTGAAGGAATTGGAGATAAGTCGATCTCTGAGGTACCTGGTTTAGGCAGCGTATCTCTAGACTCATTTCCGATTCCGGTGTCGATGCCATCATTAAATCTGTTTCCTAAGCAAGACATAGCCTTCGGGCCAAAAGAATACTCCAGCAGCAAATCAACACCGCAACCTGTCTCTGGCGGAACCAATGGAACTCAGCTCTGGCGGCCGATGGCCTGCAAAGGCGGCTGCGCTCATATCGAGCTAGCAGAATCAGGCTGGGAAGGCGCGAACTGGATGACGAAAGATCATCGTGTTCCTGACGGCTTCGGCTTTCTCGGTTCAATTATCGATGAAGCCGGTGCCTATCGTATTCCCTTTGGCCCCGCTTTTGCTCTACAGGTTGTGAGCACCGATGAAAAAACAGGTGAAGCTGACTGGGGACTGGCTTTTCGAGTCTGCAAGAGAGGCGTTATCGATTTGGGCTGCACTGCGTATTTTATGGAAGTGCCGCTTGGTGTCACAACAAAAGAAGGAGACAATATCTTGACAGGCGTTCGTGACGGGCTAGGTGGATCGACAGTGCCTATGAAGGCACCCCCTGAGTTTGAAGCAATGCGGCCTGAAACACCATCTGAACTACAGACTCAAATTGATGCGAAGCTACCACCGTCGAATAGTGGAGCTAGCTTGTGTGGTGAAGGGCCTGGAAACGTTAATCTGAAGCCACTAGCCGAAGCATTTCATGATATTGAATCTGCTATTCCAGGCGATCCGTATGGCGCAGTCGGCGTTTGGGTTGATGGAACACCGTATGGCTATCCAAACGAAAGAGGGTTTGCGCTCGGGAGGTATCAGTATATGTCGTATCGCGAAGATGTAATAGCAAAGGTCTCGGATACTTCAGGCGGTAAAGCCATGCTAGATAGGGCATTTTCCAGGCAAAAGCCAACGCCTAATGAAGTCCTGCAATATTTTCCGCCGGATATACAAGACAGCCTGTTTGTTGCAGATCAATCTAGCAATATTGAAGCACTTCTCTCAAAGGGCTTTGAAGGCGAGAGACTTCTAGAAGTACTAGGTCAAGTGCATTTTGGGGGCTTTGACATTTTAAGCAATGGAAGTTTAGACTCTGGCGGAACTGATGCCAACGGTAAATCATTACGCAGCTACGGTCAGGACTTCAAGAATGCTTATCGTAAGCGCAATGCTGAATATGAAGAAAATTCTGAAAACAGTACTTGCGGAAAAACAACTGGTAAATATAGAAATCCAACAGCAAAGGGATGGAAACCACATCAATTCTTCAATCCAGCTAAAGGATATAACCCTAAAAATGGAATGGCAAGAAAGCATCTAGGAATTGATCTAGGCGGTAATACCGGAGAATCTATTGTAGCGGCAGACGGGGGCGTCATCAGCGTAGTGGCCTTTGACTACAACCCTGCAACTGGAAAGGGTTGGGGAAACTATATTGTCATAGACCACGGAGGTGAGGAAACACTCTATGCGCATTTAGACTCATCTGACGTTCAGCAAGGCGCTTCAGTTGAGAAAGGGCAGCACATCGGCAAGCTAGGCTCAACTGGCGGTAGCTCTGGGCCACACTTACATTTTGAGGTGATCGTAAAAGGCAAAGGATCAATCGATCCAGAACCTGTGACCGACTTCAACGAGTTCTAAAAGGAATAGATAATGAGAAGAAAATATAGAAGACTCTTGAAAATTGCTAGTCTCATATGTGCTTTAGCCATCTCGCTGCACGGCATAAACTGGTTAGCTAAAGCAGCAGTTGATCGAGAGCACAATGCGATTATCAATGGCTCCAAGAAAGTTGAGTACGTTAGCAATACTAATAGCGCGAAGCAAGATAATCTCACAGCTCCTCAGCACGATAGCTGTAGACCGGAGAATAGTGGTGAGTCAACTATTGCTGCAACTGCAACAGACTCGCGTGGTTACTCCTATGCGTTATGGCTCTATGAGCCGAAGTCTACAAGCACAGAAAGAGGCACCGACCATGAAGATACTCGCACTAGAGTAACCAGCTTATTTGGCGAAGCCTGTGGAATAGCCTACGACTCTAGCTACGGTAGCGTGATAACAGAAAGAGTTCCGCTATCAGTAGCGCGATCGCTGACAAGAGAGCTATTTCAGAGCCTCGCCGAAACGTCAGGTGGGCTTGAGCAGTTCAAGACAGAGATTCTGCAAAACCTTGAGTACAGTCGAGAGGTCAGAGAATCAGGTCGGCGTTCAATGTCGGCTGAAATGCCTACCTATACCTCTGTTGAGATCTGGGCGTTAAACGAGATTGGTATCGCAATTCCAGATGACTACTACGACTTGATTGATATTGATGATAGATGGGTCTACGACTACGAGGTTCCCTGATAGCTTTGCTCTAATTTTTGCATACGTGATTGTAGGTATTGCTTTGGCGATCGTTGCGATCCCTTCTCTCTTTTTCTAAATGATCTCCACACAGCAGTCTATAGCTCAAGTACAGTTGCCCCCGCCCTCTGAGAGCGACGGGACTATCTACGGCTTCAGTCCATCAATGCTGTGGCTGCTAGGTGGGTTCTTGGTGTTCATAATATTGGCGCTCATCGCCGATCGTCTATCTTTCGGATCAAAAGGAAAGAGCGTTCTGAGCACCGGGCGATGGGCCTCTAATAAGGATAAAAAGTTTGCGTACAATCGAGCAAGAGCGCAAATAAGAAGCGATCGCCATGACGAGATAGCACTGTGGATAAATCAACCGACGTTTGAATCAGGCAAAATCAAGAACGATAGCAAGACGATTTATCTGCCGGACATGGCACGAGGAACGTCTGTAATCGGTGGTTCTGGTTCTGGGAAGTCCTTCTCGGTCGTTAAGCCAACCCTTCGAGCCTCTATTGCACAAGGATTGCCGACCATACTGCTTGATACGGACTATCCTGGCCTAACCAAGACAATCGCGCCTCTAGCTGAGGCCGCTGGCTATGAGGTAAGCATATTTGCACCAGGCTACCCTGAGTCAGGCATTTGCAACGTGCTTGATTTTCTCAAAGACCATCGCGATTCAACTGGTGCGAGTCAAGTTGGGAAGACGCTCAATAAGAATTTTCAAGGCGGGGATTCAAAAAACAAAGATCTATTTTTTGAAACAGCTGGAGAGTTAGCGACCGAGGCTGCTCTTTTGTTGGCTAAAGCGCTTAAGCACCCTGATATCTTGACAGCCTTTACTATCCTAAAAGACGAGGATATGATCGCTAGCGTACGCGGCGTAGGTAAGATTGATCCTTGGCTGACGCTAGCCTTTGGCCAGCTTCTTTCTACAGCGAAATCAGAGAAAACAATCGACTCGATTCGTGGTACGGCAGCAATCCTGTTTGGACAGCTAATGCGGCCAGACATTCTACCTGCCCTAGTCGGACAAACGACAATCCCTTTAGATATCACAGGCAAGAAGCTTCTGATCTTCGGTGTTAAGCAAGATGTTCGTCTCGCTGTCTCAACTTTGATTGCTTCTATTATCCACGCGCTTGTCTCTAGAAACGTGCTGCAAGGGCGAAAGGAACCTTTGTTCTTATCTCTTGATGAAATGCCATCTATGTACTTTCCTGAGATAGCTGAGTGGCTCTCAGAAAAGCGTAAATATGGACTATGCACTCAAATTGGCTATCAGTCACTAGGACAGCTCAAGAAAACATATGGGCCAGAGCTAGCCGATGTCATTTATACAAACACAGCCACTAAGTTCTTCTTCAATCCACAGTCGATTGAAAGTGCTCGCATTTTTAGCGAGACGCTCGGTGAGGTAGACGTTGTTTACAAGACGCGCAATCGCACATACGGTAGGAACCGTTCTAGAACTCGTAATGAAACGCGAACGAAAAAGCGGCTGATGGCACCAGATGAGTTTCTAAATCAGGCTGAAGGTTGCTGCGTTTTGGTGAGCCCTGGCTACGGCAACCAAACGGAACGCTTTATCCCGGTTAAGTTTTCGCCGCTGACGATCTCTCAAGATGAGTTAGATATTCAATCGGCTGTAGAAAATGAGTGGAGTGAGTTCTTAGCGGAGAAGATACGAGTTGGTGTCGGTGACAAGCGCATAAACCCAGACGAAATTACGAAACGAGAGGAGGATTTTCACGCTCAGCTACCGATTGTTAAAAATAAAGAAAAGCCTGTGCTACATAGCATCTTAGAAGAGCTGTAAGGAGGTCGTAGTGAACCAGTTTGAGCAGGAGAAAAGACGTGCTGAGAGTGGGGGTATGGCAGGTGCTAGAGATGTCTCAAGAGGACTTTCAGATACAGGTACTTCTGTTGCGCTCGTACTGTACAAAAGAATAATTCTCAACGTACAAAGGCTTAAAGATGCGCGAAAGGCGAACCAAGAAAGGGTAGCTGAAGTTGGTAGTCGTTTGGCTAGCTCACCTACTGCGGAACTAACGACAGAGCGCGAGCTTTTAGAAAAACCAGCCGAGAAAGCGGAGGTAAAGCCCCTAATCGACTATGCAAACAGCGGCCAGGAGAAGACTAGATTGGTTGAGCAGATTAGAACGACGACGACAGCCTTTGAGAGAAATGCTAAGAGCAGCGATTCGCAGGTCGCTTCGGAGGCACAGCTAAAGGTTGTAGAGCTAGCTCGACTCGTAGGTGAGCTGGGCATTTCTACTTATATTGAGCGCAGTGTAAGGTCTACCATGCAGGACTCGACTTTCTTTAGCGACCGCAAGCCTACTGAGAGAGAAAGCGGTGTGGTTGAAGCTAAGACGGCTCAGCAGGCTACTGGAGTCAGACAGCAAACTGCTAAGGATATTATTGATGTAGAGGTAGAAGCCTCTGACATAGCAGACTCTGATGAAGAACTTTTTCAAACAGAGGCTGTACCGCAAAGGCCCAAACTGCGATCGCTTTCTGCGAAGCCAAGAGAGCAGGAAGCCGTACGAACAGTAGCTACGGCGGCTCAGTCATCGTCAGAACTATCGGAGGCACAGCAAAAGGTCGTTAAGATAGTCGATAGCATTTCAGCTAGCTATGAGGAATACTCAACTCAGCTATCTGATACAAAATACCCTCCGCAATCAGAAGCAGATAAGCGATCGCCTCAGCAACCAGAGCAGTCTGGATCGATGCCGAGAAGCGCAAGTGAGCCAGACGCAGAAACGCTAGTGAACGTATACCGTGCAGAAACTTTTGAAATTCATAGAAAGGGCTATGTCGTATCTATCTTCGATATCACTAACGATAGCAAAGAGCCTATATTTGAGTTCGAGCAGCGCGGGCAAAAAATAGATGTTCTAAGAGACGAGATTACAAACAAGGCTGAGATCTATAAAAAGTTTGAAACCGCTAGTGATAATCTAGAAACGATGAAAAGCCGTGGCCAGAGCGTAAAGAACATACTCTCTGACAAAACGCATAGAGCGCAGGTCGCTGTGTTTGGAGAACTATCACCTAGAGGCAGCACCGCGATTGCAACAGGATATCTACTGACCAGCAATACTGAAAAAGTCAGAACGCTTGCAGCAGATAGCGGCAGGCAAATGAGCTATGAGCGTCAAGTTCGGATAAGAGAGGGTAGCGAACAGCCGTATGACATCATTATTGTTTCTAAAGACGGTGTTCCGCCTAGAGACTCAACTATTGCAATATCCGAAGATGGCAGCATTTTATCGCAAAACCATCCAAGTGATTATCCTGAGTTGAGACAGAACTATGAAATAGCAAAGGAAGAACATCAGGCATTGAAGCAAGCCGCTGAAGCTGCTGAGGAGTTAAGACAGAAACCCGTATTACGTAACAATTCAGGAGGCTTTGAGCGATGAATATAGCCAGTCGCAAGAGAATTGAATGGGAGGCGATTTTAGAGGCGTACGGCCCTGATGCTAAGGCCTCTCTTAAAAGCCTGCTGGCTGATGCGGAAATTTCTGACTCTGATCCAGCTGCTGTTGTCATCTCAGCAATGTTTATCTCTCAAATCGACTCAGTTCAGGCTTTTCAGTCGATCGCTGAAACCATAGATACAGGGAAAGTGGAGCTAAGTAGCCAGTTTCAAACTCAGATAGAGCAGCTGCGTGGCATTATCGCTTTTGCAAAAGAGCATCTAGTCGAAACGAGCGAAGAAAATATAGAGAAAAACCAGAAAGAGATGATACAGGCAATTAAAGGTGGTATCGCTAAGGTGCTAGGCAAGGAAAGCCGCTCTCGTCAGCAGAAGGCAACATTTGCTAGTGGTATGACCATCGTTTGTGCTGCGATCGTCTCTATCGCTAGTATGGTGGTCGGCGCATCCATTGTGTATGTATCTACAAAAGGTTCTAAGCTACCGCAGCCAGTAGCGGCTTCAGCACTTGAAGCTTTGCCTAATGGAGATGTCTGGTCTGACATTGCCGAGAGCAATCAAGTTCAGCTAGAAACCTGTTTGGAAAATATAGCGGCTTTAGACAGGCGCTGCGCTATCACTATCCCGCATTGAACGGTTGCTCGTGCTAATGCCTGTTAGGCAGAAGTTAGAACACCCGTTCGCGCATCTGTTCTAATCTTCGATGCCACCGCGTGAAGAAGGGTCGCTGTTTCTACATCGTCTAGATGTCCAACGAGTTCAGAAGTAGGAATCTTTTCTTGCAATGCTAGATGAATGCCTCTTGCTTCAGCTAACTGCATTAGAAAGTAATGGAATGCATCGTCATCAAGCGCCATCAGCAGCTTTTCAAGGCTATCTGTGTTGACTGCCTTGAAACCAGATCTAAACCGTGAGATTACGCCAGTCGATACACCAGCGTTTTCCGAAAGCGTAATAGCTTTGATGGAAAATTTTCGGATCGTTTCATTGAAGGCTATTCCGAAGTTCATGGCAAAAATGTGCTGTCGCTCAAATATTTCCAGGTGTTAACGTTTTACAATGTGATAGCGATAGAGCGCCAACACAAAACGGCTAAAATACGTAATCTTTAGATAATTTGCTCTTTATGCATTATTACAATACACAACTGACTATACGTATAATTATCTGAGCGTACAAGGAGTAGTAACAAACCTTGGTAAAGTTATGTCTTTACTGGTAGCCGCTTAAGCAATGCGCTTAGGAGCAGTCTGCTACTGCCGGTCAAACTGTTCAGTCCTATAAGATGGCTATTATGTCTCCTACGTCATTGTCTATTTCGTAGCCTAATAGCAAGAGAATCTATGACACTTGCTATCTCATCTGATGTTAGTGTCTCTATCAGCTTGTCGATAAGCAGAGCTTTCCTAGCATCAGAGAGTTCTTGAATCCTTTCGTAGATATAGTCTACTTCTAGGCTGGCTTCTGTCTCGGCCTCACAACCTATGTGAAACAGCCCTTCCGTACCGCTTTCCATTTAAAACTATTTTGGGAATTTAATGTAAGTGCTTTCTAATAGCAGATGCTTTTGTATGTGCTTATATATACGCAGCCTGCATAAGATTTCTTGACGAAAAAGGAATTATTATTTTCTAGATGGGTTTTGAGTGAGCTTAATTTCGGTGTATTATCTCAAAGCCTGTCGGCAACCTCCGGGAGTAGCCTGCGACAGCATGGTTGTCTAGCTTCTGAACAAAGTTATTTGAAGCAACCGGACTTTGGAAAAATTCTTCTAGATGACGGCTGTGCACGACCTGCGAAATCCAGAAGGAAAAGGCTTCATCGGCTAGGGCTGCTAGCAGCTTTTCTAAGCTGTCTGTGATGCTCGCGTTGGTGCTGTTTGCGACATACTCCCGACGCTGACACCAAGCTATACGTGCGCGGACTTCCTCAGTGACTCTAGGCTACTGCTCGGACATTGCCTGAGATTTGTTTGTGCTCCGTCCGACATCCTACGACGGAGTTATTGAGCTTTTCATCCGCCGTAGCGGGCATCTCCTGTAGGAGGACAACGTGCAGAGCACGGACTGTTTTTGAGAAGAAGGGATGGGGCGGCCAAAACCTACGGGACGCTCAATCTCATCGCCAGCACAATCGCTGTGCTGTACTAAGGCTGTGATACCGAGGCTATTGAGCGAGCTATACTCTTGACTGGCTGATTGCTAGAACTTTTGAGCCATTTTTTGCTTGAGCTTCAGAATCAGCCCTTATCTTTGCCGCGAGTGCAGTTAGAAGCTCCGCTTGGTCTGCTGGATTAAGATTCTGAACTTGTTCAGAAAGCGTTTGCTTTCTTTCTGCCACTAAATGAATAGGCCGATGTACGACTATTTTTTCGAGCATAAAATTGAAAGCTTCGTCGTCTAAAGCTTCCCATATTTGCTCTAGTCCATCGCTTGTGATGGCGTAGCCATTAAAAAAACGCGACAATCGGCTACCTGCCACGCCAGACTGGCTCGATAGCTCTGCTGCTGTCAGACCAAAGTGCTCTAGCGTAGTTTTGAGGGCTTCGCCGAATTTCATAATAATAAAGAGCGGAGATCAAATTTACGATTTCATAATACAATACACACGCACCAGCATTATGTAAGGAGTATATATCGGAGTAATTTTTCAGTAAAAAGAGAAAACCCCAATTGCACAAACAATTGAGGTCTTCGTTAATCGAGATAGGCGGGACTCTAAATTATTGCTTGGCGGCGGTTTTTTGAGTGACCCTTCGTGCTGTCTATATATTAGCAGCTATTGCTTAATAGTTGCAAAAATTGCGATCGCAATTTTTAGATATGTAGATAACAGCAGCCTGTCTCTCATTCACTTCTAGAGAGATAGAACATGATTGCGATCCGCAATGACGACCTACTGCCGTCAGACCCATTAGCCCAGCGCCTTAGCCATACCTTTCTGAGGAACCGCTGGGACTTCATCTATGCGCCAGTGTCAGACCCAACTCAGCCGGAGCAAAGGGAGCTGGACTGGCAGACAGAGCATCTGAAACAGAAGCCCGAGTGGAAGACTGAGCGCCGCTACCCAATGAAAAGCCGGGTGCTGTACCACCGCTGGGCAGACCCAAGCGAGGTTCTAGGCGTCCGGTTTGACCACACGACCGAATACGGCCTGCTGGATATCGACGTAACGAGTCCTTACCATCCGAAGCAAAATCCAGACGCGATCGCCGAACTCCGGATTGCGTTAGAAACCATCGGCATTACCCGGACATTCTTAGTGCGCTCAAGCTGGAGCGACGGCCTGCACCTCTATTTCCCACTAGACGGAGCGGTCAATACGTTCAATCTGGCTGTTGCGGTCAAGTTCTGTCTCCAAACGCAAGGCTTTGAAGTTAAAGAAGGCCATCTAGAGATATTCCCGAACGATAAAAGCTATGGGGTGGTCACGAAGATTCTCTACAAAGGGCATCGCCTGCCACTCCAGCCAGAAACCGGCTCCTGGTTGCTAGACGATGACCTGCAAGGAATTAGCAACCAGCTCAGCGACCTGTTTCGCATCTGGGATATCGCGTCTATCGGCCAGGATATGGCAGAACTCAATAGTGCCCTGCTGATTGCGCGACAAAACCGGCTGACGAAACCGCGCCGCCGGTTGAACAACGTAGAAGTATGGCGACGGGATCTAGAGATCATAATCGCCGAAGGCTGGACAGGAGCGCATCAAACGAACCATCTCCTCAAGCAGATTGGCTGCTACGGGGTAGTGTTCAAAGAACTGAGCGGCGATGCGCTCATTAAATATATCCGCGAGACGGCAACTGCCGCACCTGGCTACTCCCAATGGTGCGGCCACCAACATCAAATAGAACTGCGAGCACGAAGCTGGGCGAAAGCGGTGGAGAAGTACTACTGGCCGCTAGGTACTCACGCCAAACCGCGCCCTGCTGACAATGTTGTGCCGTTCAATGAGCGTCGTTCATTGTCAGCGCAAGAAGAAATTAAAGCAGCGATCACGATTTTAGAAGAGGGCGATCGCCTACCGGAAGCAATCACTGCGAGAGCGCAAGCAATATCGGAATTAGCAGGCACGAGTCTGGGAACGCTGTACCGTCACAAAGGGCTGTGGCACCCGAAGCATCAGGAACCAGAAGAAAGGTGTGTAATAGCCGAAGCTACGGTAGATACAGCGCCTATTCATCTGCCCAGCCCACCCGAGACAAAACATCTAGAACCTTTGCCTAGAAAGGAATTACAGACTAAAGAAGAAATAATGAAGTGTAGGCCCGCCCTGCGTGA
>Ga0115546_1000526_pt1 | contig 25932 bp, 27 predicted proteins | sample COGITO_mtgs_1004_FD_87186 | JGI IMG/M metagenome (GOLD analysis project Ga0115546, IMG submission 87186) | Pelagic marine microbial communities from North Sea - COGITO_mtgs_100413 | ecosystem: Environmental > Aquatic > Marine > Epipelagic | place: Germany:Helgoland, sampling site Kabeltonne...
AATGGTTGAAATAGATGGTGAAAAACTAATGGTTTCAAGTTCTAATTTTGATGATGGTTCAATGATTGTTTCAGTAGGAACAACTGATTTTAACAATTACGGCGATTCAGATTTCATGGAAATGATGATTAATAAAGACGGTAAAATTGACTATTTCACCTTACCTGTGGGTAAAGATGATTATCAAAGAATGTATAAAATTAAACCTTCACACTACGGCACAATGAAAACTCAAAATGAAACCAATGAATCCGCAGGAGGCGATTTTATTAGAACAGATGGTGATGGAAAATATGGAACGTCCTTCGGTGCTGAAGAAGGACAGTTTTACCAATTAGAAATTAAATCGAACATGGCTGATGGTTGGGAATGGGTTGCAGATTTTACCAACCAGCAAGACGCGATAAACGCTTATTACGAACATTACGATAAGCATCCTGAAGTTCAAATCGTGGAAGTTGATTCCGATGGTGATGGAGAAGTGCTTTTGAAGACCCGAAATTACAATCTGGGTGCGGAATCCTTCGGGGCTGAAAGTAAAATGTGTAGTTATTGTAAAACAACTGATTTGAAAAACTTCTCTCAAGGATGGGATGATTATTGTATGGCTTGCGCTCGCAGACACCATAGAGAATATGGTGCAGAATCCTTCAGAATTAGACGACCCCCTGAGATTCTCGCGATTGTTAATCCTTCTGGGAGGTCAGAGAACGATGACCCAAGAAAGTTGTATGTCAGCATCGGCTTCGATGATGGTGAGATATATCGTGGTTATGTGGAATTGGACTCGGAGTATGAAATGGATGAAGAAGGCTACGAAAGGAAAAAAGCAAAATCCTTCGGGGCTGAATTTGCGGGCTATGAAGACCCTATCAGCGAGCGACAAAGATACCGCATCAGGAAACTCGGAGGCAGGATTGACAAGGCTATGAGTCGTTCAGACGCATCCCGATACATTAAATCGCTAATGGCTATGCCTCTCCACGCGGAAACCACCGACTGTTCCGCTTGTCAAGGATGGGGTTGGAATGAAGATTTAAACATGGTTTGCGATGCAGACGGATGTATCGGTGGTTGGGTAGTTCCTAAGAAACCGAGTCTTTTAGAGCGTGGTCTGGAATTGGGTGCAGGTGTAGGAATGGGTATGGCTGGTGTAGCCATCTTATTCGGATTTCTCGGTGGAACAGTAGGATTCGCCGCAGAAGAACTAAAGAACAGGAGGGATTAGAACTATGAAATTCGGAGGCATTGTAGCGTTATCACCAGAGAAGAAAAAAGAGAGTAAAGGAGGTCAGGATTTATCTCGACCCACACCTCTGAAAAGTAGATTCGGTGGTCAAAGAGCCACATCTGATATGACACACTCCTCACGCCGAAATAAAGATTTGGCTCAGGAGTGTCCAGATTGCGAGGGTTTTGGTTATCACTTTAACAACGACTCCCAATTAGGGGAAAATTGCTCAAATTGTATTCAAGGATGGGTTATCAAAGATTCTGATGATGTAATTTCAACTTTAACTGATGATGAAACCTTTGAAAGAGGCGTTAAACTCGGAGCAGGAATGGCTGTGGGTTTTACCGCGATTTCTATTGGTTTTGGATTAGTGGCAGGAATTATAGGATTGGCTTATCAAAAAGCCACAGGTGAGTAAGGGGGCTAAAAGGAGAAGTGAGTGCTATGCTACCACTATTTCCCTTTTCTATGGTTCATTTAGCATTATCATGGGTGACAGCAGTAACAGAGGCAGATAAAATGGTGGAAAGAAGTGGAAAGTTTTTTGATATTGACCATTTGTTGCCTCTTGAGGAGCAAGACCGTCCTCGCGGGGTCATTACTTTTGATAAAGGGGTTCAAACTTACAAGGAATTCGCTGACGATGAAATCCGCAAGTTTCACCAACACGGTGCAGTTAGTCCTTTAATGTCAGTTATAGGGCGAACAGGTAAAACTGCTCAGAACTTCAATCTGGCGGCAGAAAGTGACCCTCGTATCGTTAATCCCATTTCCATTAAACCTGAAGGAACGGCTTCATCCGCAGGAATGACCCCTGAAAACTTCGGTCAAACCCCTAAACCGTCTTTAATTAGCGACTTTAGGTTGAATTCCATGTTAAGAAAGGTAGGTAACGCTTTTCCTCGACAAGAATTAAACATTCCTCGAAGAGATTTAATCGCCACAAGCACAGTTAATCTCATGTCGCCTTTCGGAAGATGATATTAACGGTTAAAACCGAGCCTTCTTATAGTCAAACCGACAAGTGAGAGTGATAGTTATGTTGAGAGAGGCTATGTTGAAGAACGCTTTTATTCTAGCCGCCTCTGTTGGAGGAGGTTATTGGTTAGTTTCAAAGGCTGTTTCCACAGAGATGTTAGCAGAGCAGACTGAGCAACCTTCAGATGTTTTCCCTGCGGATAAGATTAGAATGAAGTATGCGGCTACGGCGGCACAAACTATTATTCCTTACGCACTTTACGAAGGCGCACAAGGTTCTCTTTACCGAGATTTCGTCTTTGACGGACAGGCACACTTGCCTAGTGACGCTCCACTTTACAGCCGACCTGCTTTAACTACTTTAAACTATGACAGAGCCTTCGGTTCTGGCCCTGCTCGTATTTTAAACCTACCTTACAGAATCCATGAGGGAAATCCTGTTGAACTTTCAGGAACAGCAGTTGCAGGTTCTTACGCTACGCCCGCAGGTGGAGTTCCTGCTGGTGAGTTTAGTGCTGAAAGTGTTCCTGTGTTTTTCACTCCTGCTGGTCGAGTTCCAAACGGCTTGGAAACTTTAACCGAGTTAAACTTAAGCAAACCTCACACCGACAGTTGGAACGAAGTAGGCTACAACAACGAGATGCCTACTTACCCTTTAGTCGAGCCTCGCACTAACTCTATCGTGTCCACAGTTATTGACGATGCGGGTGGTGTTGTCACTCCAGAAGGACAGTATCTTTCTTATGGTGGGGACAGTCCTTTGATTTACTCACCCTTTACCTTTATGAGAGACACCCCTGATAACGACCGTTACTACACTAACGGAACAGAAACTAAATCTCGGCAGGAGTGGGAACAAGACTACGCTATTTACGGCTACGGTGACCAAAGTATCTCGTTGGCAAGTCGAAGTGGTATGGACAGTTTAAATTTGAGGCGTAGGTAAGGATTCTTATAGTTGAACCAAGAAATAAAGATAGGTGATTTAAAATGGCGAAAACATTCGATGCAATTCTTCTTTACTCTGATGACATTTGGAACAATGACCGTAATAGAGATTTTAGTGATGCTGAAGTTGTTATGAAGGGTAAAGCCACAGAAACTAACTGTGAAACTTACTTTCCTTGCGGTCTTTACTATGAAAAAGACACTACTGATGATTTAGGTTACCAATGTTTAAACATTCTGTCTGAGAGTATGACGGTAGAAGGAGTGGAGTTAGAAGTTATTACTGTAACTTTGTTGAGTCCTGATGGACGTAAGATACCATTACAATTCCCTGCTAAGAGTCGGCAGTTTCCTGTGGCTTTTGGAGGTCAAGATGGTCAAGCCGTTAGTTTCTTCGTGGATGGTATAGAAACTTACCGTAGTAGTAAGGGGGCTAAAGCCAAGGCCAAGAAGTTTATCGAGGAGCGTATTGAAAAACTACGTTCTTGTGATGCACCTTTCGCCGCCGAGTCTATGACGATGGAAATGGAAGAAATGGCTTCCGAGTTCTCTGTGGAGAGAATCAATCCAACTCCTGTTTCGGGCAAGGCTGACATGAAGGCCGAGTCTTTCGGAGCAGAAGAAAATCTGGCAGTTGCCGATGTTGACATTCACGATGGAATGAACATTCCAGCAGGAAGCGGTGCTATCATAGGACAGGCCATTCCTGAAACTGACTTCACGCCATTCGGGGCTTCCGCAGAAGGCTACGATGACAAACTCGATGAGTCACTTGGAATGTCCGAGAAGGAATCCAAGATGAAGCAATCTGACAAAGACAGGCGTGACGAGTCTAAGGGAACAGAAAAGGCAGACGGTGAGAGGGCTTACTCTCGCGTAGGCACTATGGACAAGTCTGCTGAGAACCTTGCAGTTGCCGATGTTGATATTCAAGATGGAATGAACATTCCAGCAGGAACAGGTTCTATCATAGGACAGGCGATACCTGAAACTGATTTCACACCATTCGGTGCTTCAGCAGAAGACGCACCTGTTCCAGCAGACCCTAGAGTAAGTCCTTTAAACACAGGACTTCACACACCTTCTGACAGCCCTGACTTGTCTGCTGAAGAAAATCTGGCTATTCAAGACGTTGAGATTTGGGACGGCATGGTTCTTCCCGAAGGAACAGGAAACGTCATGGGTCAAATGACTCCTACTACTGATTTCACTCCTTTCGGCGTATCAGCCGAGCAAGCGGCTGACCCAATGCCTAATGAGAGTGCTATTGTAGGTCAGACTTCTGATGGAACACCTTACACTCGCTTCGGCTACGCGGCTGAATCCTACATGGAAGAAACCTTTAAACCTGATGGAATGGGAGAAGTCGTGGGAGCGATTACAGCCGAAACTGATTACACACCTTTCGGTGCTTCCGCAGAAGACATGGAAGCAGAAGCCTTTGGAGGAGATTTAGCCTCTTTGAATGACTATAACGGTGTCGAAAGTGTTAGAGTCGAAGCCCCTCTTGGACACGGTGTAACTGAGAATCTGGGTGCAGAAGAAATGGACACTTACGGAGGACTTATGGGTGTAGCCGCCGCTTTCATCGCTGGAATGGCTTTCAGTCATTGGTCTAACGGTAAAACAAACGGGGATGACGCTCCTGATTCGGAAACCCCTTCTGAAGAATCAGATGACGCACCCCAAGCATAGGGTGTGAAGAAATGTCATCGGTTCTAAGATACGCAATTAAAGAAGTCGCGGGTGAGGCGGCTGAATCAAGTGCGATTAAGGCTTTCAGAACCAATATCATTATGGATTCAGTAGGCACTCGACAAAGACAGACTATTGCTCAAGCACTTGGTCAAAGTGGTTATCTTCCTAAAGCCAACTTTATTTCTGAATTGAATGAGATTCCTGAAGAAGCCCTTGAAAGAGGATTAGTTAAAACGGCTCAAACCAATCCTGAACAGTTCGGTAAAGTAATGAAGCAATTGAGCAACGGGGATGAGGCGAGCAAAACCGCTTTACGCAAGTTTTACACGGACAATCCTTCACTTCAATCTCAGATAAAGGCAGGTGTGGGTGATAACGCTGACACTTTTTTCAAAGGAATAGACGGCTCGGTTAAAGAATTGAGCGAATCTCAAATCAAGAATTTAGGTGCGGCACAAGGAATAACTCGCGCTGGTTTCGCGGCGGCAGACGGCGGTAAGAAGTTTTTCACTAAAGTCTGGGATAGCATCGCATCTGGCAGAGCATTAAACACAACCAGATTTGGTATCACCGTAGGTGTCGCATGGATTGTTATTGATGTGTTAGCAAGTTTAACGGGTCAAACTAAATTAGAGTTCTTCTCTGACTTGTTTGAGTTCATCAAAGACCCTTCAGCCTCACTTTTCGCTAACGATGATGGCGATGGGATAAACGGTTCTTGGCAACTTACGGGTCTGGGTCAGATGGTTTTCGGAACTGTGGCTCTTTTTGGAATAGCCATAGCCGTTAAACTCATTAAGACCCTAAAGCCATCAGAGGCTTAGAGACTACTCATCTGAGTTTTCCTTTTCAGCCTTGAGTTTATTAGCGTTCAAAATAGCCATCGCTTCTTTGTAGCGATTGCGGATAGTCACTTCTGTTATCTCTAACTCTCTGGCTATCTGTCTTTGAGTCCTACGCTCATCACAATCCACACAAGCGATGTAAATACAAGCGGCTACTACACCAATAGGATTTCTCCCTTGATTCATACCTCCATCAAAACAAGTCTTCAACAGGTCTTGCGCTCGATTTTGCACTTTAAGTGATAAGTTCAAAGCAAAAATATACCTCTTAAGATATTGGTCAGGAGTAGTCGGTGGCATTCTCTTGAGTCTAACTATATTCTTCTTCAAAGTGTTGTAATTACGAGCAATCTCTTTTCTTCCTGTCCTAGTCAAGTCTGCTATCTCATCCAATGAACGAGGCACACCTCTAATTCTACAAGCCGTGTAAATAGATGCGGCCACCATACCTTCAATACTGCGACCTCTAATCAACTGCAAATCCACCGCATCACGATAAACATTTACTGCTTCTTGATGAACCGACTTAGTTAACCCTCCTCGACTTATCACTCTCTCAATGTCTCTCAGAGCAACTGCTAAGTTTCTTTCTTTGTTAGTAACAGTCTGCTGATTGATACGCTTAAGGATGAAAGACTTCTGCCTGTCTTTCTTATCGGCTTCCATCGGATTGAAAGTTGTCCTTAAACCCTTATCTGCAAATAAGTTGCTGGCGGGTGCGCCGTAATGAGCGTTATCCACCGAAGGGTCTGTGGAACTGAACCTACGAGTAGGTGCAGAAGGGTCAATCATATTAGAAAGAATAAGTGTTCCACATTGATTACACGACACTTCTCCCTTAGTGTCGTCTGTGTGAAAGTCTTCTTGATTAGTGTTTCCACAAGTGCAAGTGTAGTTTTCAGCCTCACCTGAATCAGGCAGTTCTCTAGTCTCAGGAACAGGTTGTTCTTCTCCTCTGTTCCACATATTAGCGTTTGAATAAATGTTTCTTTCGTGTTCCATGTGTCTTACCTACCTTAGTTTAGGGGCTATAACCTATTTAAGCCTTGCGTTTCATTCATATCAAATGACCTGTTTTTCATTAGTTTTATTCCAAACCCGATGAAATGCCACCAATGACCACAGCACACCTGATAGAATCATAATGTGTCTGACCTGTGATTCCCCTATAAATCTAACCTGTCTCTGCGATGAGCATACATTCTTATAGTCAAACCCCTTCATAGTGGTGAGGATTTCCTATGGATTTAAATAAAAGTATCTCCGACAGTCTAAAATCTAACCCTGTGGAGAGTGCTAACAGAAGTGTTGTTTCGGAATTAGGACAACAATTCGATTTAGTTGCTAAACCTATTTTAAACTTAAGCCCACATCAACAAGTCGCCATGCGTCAAGTTAACTCTCGACTTCCTGCTCCTGTTATGCACTACGATGAAGTTAAACCTCTTCCCAATAAGAAATGGATTTTCCAGACATGGGAAGTTGAGTTTAAAAACGGAGTAATGACTGTAAGTGAACGAGTGGAAAAACCCTTCTTAATCATATTCACCAAAACTGATAAAGAAGTCCGAAAAATTATCAAAGGTGGACACGTTCACCAAAGATTCTTGAACTTTATGGATGATGAAAAAAGAATGAGTAATGGGGCTAAGAACTTTTTTAGAACTGCTATGGTTCACCACGCTCACTCCCAAGATAAAATTAGACACGCTAAAAGTCCTCTAGGAAAGACTGTTACTCAACCTGTTCACACTTCTTCTGATATGGTCACAGCAGTTGACCCCACAGGCTTAGTTAATACTGATATTTACGATACAGGCTTTGCGTGGGGACAATCAGTAGAATCCCTTCCAGATTTCTAAGACGCAAAGGTTTAAGGGTAAACCCTTCAAATTATTAGTATGTCCACTCCTTTAAAGCCAATGGAGAATCCCACCCCCACTTTTCTAGTGATGGATGATTTTTATGAAAATCCTTTAGAAGTAAGAGAGTGGTTACTGAAACAAGAGTTTGGAATGAGTTACATTGGTTGTCACAGAACTAAATCTTACGCCACGCCAGAACTCAAAGAACACATTCAAAGGTTTATCGAGCCATTCGCAGGAAAAATAACCGAATGGTCGAATGCAGAAAATTATTTCAACGCTAACGGTTGTTTTCAATACTCTATGGAAACTGATGATGATTGGATTCACGCTGATGACAAAGTAACAGATTGGGCAGGAGTTTTGTATCTAACACCCGATGCACCGTTAGACACAGGGACAGGATTGTATATGTTTAAAGACGGCACAAGGTTCGCTTTAGAAAGTGCAGATAGCGCAGAATATAGTGCTAATGGTAGAAATCCTGATGCTTGGTCACAAGTGGATAAGATTGGAAATGTTTTCAATAGGTTAATTCTCTTTAACGCTCAACATTGGCATGGAGGATTAGGTTATTTTGGAGACAGTTTAGAAAACAGTCGTTTGTTTCAACTGTTTTTCTTTTCAACAGAAAGAAATCTAACTCACAACATCGAAATACCAGCCAACAACAAGATTCAAGATTAAAAACGGAGACTTAAGTTTATGTTATCAGATGTCCGACACCTTTTAACTCCCAACCCAAACCCTACTCCTGCTGTCTTAGTCATAGATGACTTTTACGAAAATCCACTAGAAGTTAGAGAATGGGTATTAAATCAAGATTTTCCTATTGTCGGAAATTACCCAGGTGCGAGAACTGCTCCTTTCGCACCAGAGCAAGTAAAAGATAAAATTGAAAGTTACATTAAACCTTTCGCAGGTAAAATAACTAAGTGGTCAACAAGTGACAATCAGTTCAACTCTAACGGGTGCTTTCAATACACTTTGAAATCTAATAATTCATGGATGCACACAGATGCCGAGGTAACTGATTGGGCAGGTGTTCTTTATCTGACTCCTGATGCTCCTTTAGCAAGTGGAACAGGATTATTTCAATTTCAAGACGGAAGTAGATACTCTTTAGATAGTGGTGATAAAGAAGCACAGAATTCTAATGCGGGGAATATGGATGCGTGGGAAGAAGTAGATATTATAGGAAATGTGTTTAATCGTTTAATTTTGTTCAACGCTCAACATTGGCATCGTAGTTTAGAGTATTTTGGAGACACTAAAGAAAACGGTCGGTTATTTCAAACTTTTTTCTTTTCTACTGAAAGAAATCTTACTGATAACATTAAGCGTAAGATTACAAGTGAACCTGATATTGAACACATCAAAGCGGAAATCGCTCGAAGACAACCGTTTGCTATGCAAATAGATGTTCACGGAGTTCCCACTCAATATGAGGCCCAAATCCCTTTCAACTCCGACAAAGGAGAAAAAATAAATTATGGTTATCACCCTTTAAATTTATGGAAATCTATTCACATACCTCTCACTAAGGATGTCAAAGGTAAAAAAGTCTTAGACGTAGGATGTAATGCAGGATTCTTCAGTTTTGAACTCGCTAAACTAGGCGCAGATGTTTTAGGTGTGGACGTTAATCAAATCGAAAGAGTCTTCAATAAAGATTGTCTGCCGTTACAGCAAGCCGAGTGGTTAGAATCACAATTACAAACAGGGGCAAAGTTTAAAGAAATGGATTTCATGGATTGTGATGAGTCTGAACCTTACGATAAAATACTCTTTTTAGGTGTTTATTATCACTTAACAGACCCCTCGCGAGGATTAGCCAAATTGAATCGTTTGTTAAAAATGGGTGGCGAACTTTATGTGGAATGTGAAACCCATCCTACTGAAACCAAATACTACCCTGATGATACTCCTTACCGTTTAGACGCTTCTAACTTCTTGATTCCCACGCCCACTTACCTTAACAAAGATATGCAGAGAAACGGTTTTGAGATTGTTGAAGTTTTCCGAACTAAAGATGTTTGTTGTGGAAATCGCTACGCTTTCCGAGCCGTTAAGGTTTCAGATGAACCTCAACCTCAGAACACCTTTGAAGAGGTTGAAAAACCTAAACCTCAATCCTACAACCCTTCACCTCGCAAAAGTTACACTTTACAAACTAAATTAGACCAATTGACTCGTCAGACTCTTCATGGAGATGTTTCTGAAGAAGAAGTGCGCCGACTGAAACAAGAGATAGAAAATCGAGGCCCGTTCCACCATAGAATCAACATACGGGGAGTATATACAACGGCACATAACAAGCACCCCGAATCTTTGTGGCATTCTTTACAACCCTTACTCTCTGAAATGCAAGGTAAAACTGTCTTAGATATTGGTTGTAATGGTGGATTCTTTAGTTTTGAACTCGCTAAACTAGGCGCAGATGTTTTAGGAATTGATAACAATCAAGCACTCGAATATGACCAAGACCACACTCGCATGAGCAGAGGTGTTGATACTCGTAAATACGGTGATTGGATTACGCAAGCCAAATGGATAGAGTCAGAATTGAAAACAGGGGCAAGATTTCAAACTAAAGATTTCTATGATTGTGATGATTACGGTGTTTACGACACCATTCTTTTCTTAGGAGTTTACTATCATTTAAAAAAACCTTCGGATGGATTACGACACCTTAACAAACTAATGAAGATGGGGGGTGAAATATACTTGGAAAGTGAAAGCAACAGGCACACTACGAAATATTATCCAGAAGGGGTAAAATATTTAGAAGATGCTTCTGTTTTCTTGGTCGCCACGCCTGAATATATTGTAAAAGATTTAGAGGCCAACGGTTTTACTGTTTCGGAAAATACTATTACTCAACTTGATGATTATAATGGGGTAAGACTCTTAGTTAAGGCGGTCAAGACTAAAGAGATGCCTATTTATTGAGTTCCACCCACATTGTTTTAAGAAGATACTTTCAAATAGCAAAAACACCTATTAAAAATGATTCTCATGTCTAAATCTAAAAGTAGAAATAGGATTTTGAGGAAAACTCTTCCTATTACTAGAGCAACAAAACGGGAATATGATGTGGTATTAGAAAAAATGGCTCAGTTAGGCCCGTTTTATCACAGTATAAAAGTAAAGGGTGTTTACACCACAGGCATTCACGACCATCCCACACCTATCTGGAATCTTTTGTATGACCACATACCTTTAGACATAAGGGAAAAGAAATGTTTAGACATTGGATGTAATTCTGGTTTCTATTCTCTGATATTAGCACACAATGGTGCAGAAGTATTAGGCATTGATAATAATCAAGCGGGGCTGGATGTCGTGGCTCAAGCCGAATGGTTAGAAGCCCAACTAAAGACAGGAGCAAAATTTAAAAAAACAGACTTGATGGAACTGCCTGATTCACACAAGAACAGTTACGATTTAGTGATGTGCTTGGGTGTTTACCATCATTTACCTGACACCGACTCTGCTCTGCAAAAAATAAATAAATTGATGAAGAAAGACGCTCTTTTGTTTTTCGGCTCGGCGACTAATCGTTATGGGCCAAGTGAATACTATGCTGAAGATTCGGCTGAGTTTGCTAATGACCCTACTTGTTATCGTATCGCTACTCCTGAAGACATTTTAGAAGACTTAGAAGAAAACGGCTTTACTATGCTAGAAGAAATTTTAATAGATTCTTCAGTTTTCTATGGAGTATTCAAAAAAACAAAAACTACAAGAAAGAAAACCTCTCGTTTTACCGAAGATAAAATAGCCGAAATAGTAGCGGCTAAAAAGAAGGTGCAAAAAAACAATACAAAAAACTCCAAAAGTAAAAAAGGTGAGTGATTAAATGACGGATTCCAAATTAAGCCCTTCTGGATTGTGTTGCAGTCCACACCTAGTAAATGAAACTCTCGGCCCACACGGAACAGAGCAACCTCAAACGGTTAAACTAGATTTAAACACTAATGATTCGGATAAAGGTGTAGTTATCTTTAAAGACGAGTTATCCGATTCGGATAAGTTACTTCTAGCAGGGGCTTCTATTGTCATGGTGTATGGATTATATTTTACAATCAAAAATGTAGATTTAAACTGAGTAGTTTAATAAAGCATAAAGCCTTCTTGGATATATGAATGTAGGGTTTGTAGGATTAGGTAAATTAGGTTTACCCGTTGCTTTAGCGGTTGAAACTAAAGGACACAAAGTAGCAGGTATAGATATTGATGAAAAAACTTTAAAAATGATTAAAACGAAAAGTCTAATAGAACCTAATGGAGCGTTAGCCGAAGGTTACGAACCTCAAGCCGCAGATTTACTCTACAATTCTGAATTAGAAATTATGGATTTGCCAGAATTAGTTACATTTGCAGACATAATTTTTGTTTCAATCCAAACTCCTCACGATTCCATTTATCATGGTGTTACTAGATTGCCTGAAACTAGAGTGGATTTCGATTACACATTTCTCAGAGAAGGACTTGTTGAATTAGCCACAGTTATAGACCAACAAGACGAAGATAAAGTCGTTATTATAATATCCACAGTTTTACCTGAAACTATTGAAAGAGAAATTAAACCTGTTTTAAATGATAAAGTTAAACTGTGTTACAATCCTTTTTTTACTGCTATGGGAACTGTTATTCCAGATTTCTTAAACCCAGAGTTTGTTTTGTTGGGTGTGGATGATGATTACGCGGCTCAAGTCGCTGAAGATTTTTACACCACAATACATGACAGCCCATTCTTCCACACCGATTTAAAATCTGCTGAGTTAATTAAGGTCGCTTACAACACTTACATTGGGATGAAAATAGTTTTCGCTAATACTATGATGGAAATATGTCATCATACGGGTGCTAATGTAGATGCGGTTACCGAAGCGATGGGATTGGCCCACAGTCGTTTAATGTCTAACAACTATCTTTCAGGTGGTATGGGTGATGGCGGAGGTTGTCATCCAAGAGATAATATCGCTATGTCGTGGCTCGCTAATGAGTTAAACTTATCTCATAATTTCTTTGACGATTTAATGATGGCAAGAGAACACCAAACCGAGTGGCTGGCGGATTTAATAGAAGCAGAACATAAACTCGCGCCCGAATTACCTGTTATCTTGATGGGGCGCAGTTTTAAACCTGAAACTAAATTAACAGTCGGAAGCCCTGCTGTCCTTTTACAGAACATCCTAAAAGAACGAGGCATCATAGCAGAGTCTTACGACCCTTTCCTAAGAGAACCTGATACAGTATGGTTCACCCCTGAAGCCTTGTATTTCATTTCCACTAAACACCTTGCCTTTGAACACCTTACCTTTCCCCAAGGTTCAATCGTCTTAGACCCTCATCGTTACATCACTAAAAAACAACCAGAAGGGGTTAAAATAGTCTATATTGGCGGAGATAATCAATCCGAATCCTAATATAGTGGTTGTCTATAATAATTGTCAAGGTGAGAAAATGAAATGCCCCAACTGTGAGAGATTCTTTTCCCACACTCCGCATCTAACTATGTTTTGTTGTGAAAAGTGTTACACCAATTACGTTGAGTGAGTCAAATGAATAACTACACGATTGATAATCTCGAAAACCCTTTATTTCTAACTAACTTCCACCCTCGTTTGGGGCTATCACGGAGGGTTTAAAGTGCCTGTATTGAAAACCCAAGAAATCAAATGCTTAGATTGCCAAGATGTTTTGCGGGCTGTCATGGGGCAACGAGAAACTTTAGTCTGCAAATGTAAAGCAGTCAAAGTTAATGTTTTTTCTAATTACATATCTACCGAAACTAAAACTGACGCTTACGAAATGGGTGAAATAGTAGAAATAGAAAGTTCTTATATTCCTTTAATTCCAAACCCTGTGGACAACCCCCTATACGAGGAGAAGATAGATAGGATTTGGGGTCTTTTGCGGGAGTCTGTGCAAAGGGTGGGTGAACTTGAGTGGGAACTTAAGCGTCTGGTTAAGTTAGTTGATGAGATTAGGTGATAGTATGGACGAGTTGGATTTGCTGTTAGGTTTCGGTTTGATTGTTGTTTTCCTTCACAATATATTTCTTCATCGTAGTTTAAAGATTTTGCATTACGCTTTGAAAGGGGTGAGAGATGATATGGGTGAACTTCAAACAGGTGTAAATACTTTAGATACTAAGTCGAAGAATCTTAAAGAGTGGAGTGTTAAGGTTCACCAATGGTTGACTCATATAGGAGGAAAAAACGATGAATGAAATAAACTGTCGCAAGATATGGGTCGCTATTCAGACAGGTGGGGATTTTTTAGAAGGTAAATTACCTGCATCACCTCGCCATCCACAAGGCCGAAATCCTTACGCTCATCTAGCCAAGTGCATTAAGTCTAAATACAATACCTCCTACAAAGAGTTGTCTGATGATAAGGTTGATGAGGTTATGGATTTTATTGATTACTTGGTTCAGAATCCTTTTTAGGTGAAATACTATGGATGGGGCTTTAATAGAATCTATAATGGCGTTTGTCGCCTTGTTTTCTCTTACTTCGTGGATTCCTCAGATTGCTCGGATGATAGAACGGAAACAAACGGATGATTTCAGTTTATGGACTACTCTTATACTTTTAATCTGTAATGGTTCTTGGCTATTTTACGCTATTTACATTGAAAGTATTAGTTTCTTGATTCAACAAACATTAACTGTTGTGATGTTGTTGTGGTTTGGATTGTTAATAATTAAGTATAGGACTACTCCTTTACTATTCAAACGAGAGGCTTCTTTATGAGTGCAATTTTATACGAACCACCTGTGGTAGGGGTAATAGGTTTAGGTCATTTAGGGCGGGCTTTATTGGAAGGTATATTTACTTACACACCTCATATGATTAAGGCTTCGGATGTTCGACCCATTGTTTTAAGCGACCCTAAGTTCGCTCGCATTCCTGTTATGCAAGATAACAGACAACTTGCTAAAGAAGTGGGAGTTCTGATTCTAGCGATAAGACCGCAAGATATGGAAAAGGTTTTAGATGAAATTAAACATTTCAAAGGTGTTTTAATTACTTTTGCCGCAGGATTACCTTTAGACTATTATCATGCCCGTGTTCCAAATGCTACTGTTGTTAGAGCCATGACTAATTTATCTGTGGCTTACGGTCAAGGTATGACAGGTTGGGTAACTAAAGAAGAAAACTCGCAAGAACAAGTTTGGTTGGCTCAGAACTTATTTTCAGATTTAGGCCATTGTATTAATTTTGAAGTAGAAGATGAATCTCATTTGGATGTTGTTACGGCGTTATCAGGTTCAGGAATCGCGTATTTGGCGCAAGTCTTCAATAGTATGAAAGAAGTCGGGACAAAGCAAGGGTTGTCGGAACGGGATGCGGAATCAACTGTATTAGAAACAGTTAAAGGTTTACTATCCTTGTATAGTAATACGGATTTGAGTTTAAAGGAAATAGTTACGAGTGTTGCTTCTAAGGGTGGCACTACTGAAGCAGGATTGAAAACTATGAGGGAACAAGGTTTGGAAACAGCGTTGAAACAAGGGTTAGAAGACACTATTTCTAAATGTAAAGACTTGTCGGACTATTGAATAGGCAATAATTCTAGGGCTAAGGTTCTTATAGTCGTGCAGATGAATAGGGGCAAGTGATTAAGATGGTTATTCAAGAGTCCATAGACACAGTTGAAGAAGGCGCAAGAGAATTGGCATCAGTCCCAATGCTTTTAGGCGTTGCGGCTGTGCTGTCATCGGGGGCAGTTATATCCTCGTATATGGGGCTATTCGGTAGCCGTTCACAATTAGTGAGAAATGTCGGACTTGGTGTATTCGCATCCGCACTTGTCGGATATGCGGCTCGCGGAGATGGTATGTTTGAAGGTGAGATGAGCAGAGGAGTTCAGGCGTTTAGCGGAACTCTCGGACTACTTGCTTTCGCACAGTTAATTCGTAACATTCGCTCTGATGGATTCATGGCAGAAGGTGACCCTTCCGACTTAGTATTCCCAACAGGTGATGGTTCAGTTATCGGACAAACTACAATGACTACAACAACAGACCCATTAGGACAGCAAGCAGGTGCTTCTACTCCTAACAATCTATTACAAGACCAACTCGACTACCGCCGAGAATATGAGGTAGTTGATTACAGAGATTTAGGTCAATACAATCCTCTGGACAGCCACCGAGCAGATATAGGTCACGCACCTCCTGTATGGATGGCTGAGACAGTTCCAACTGTAAGACAGAATCCTATGGTGGTTGACGCTTCTAACCTTGATGTAACAGGAAAGTCAGCAGATGTTTTCAACACATGGATTCTTCCAACAGTTATGAGAAACAGCGCAGGTAATAGTGGTCATGGAGTTATTCAGAACTTCGGTGCAGAATACGGTCGCAAAGGCAACCACGTTCAAGGTGCAGTTGGCTACGGTTCAATAATGGGTCAGTAAGATTACTTACTTTCTTTATCAAATCTATAATAGTATCTGGTGGCGAGAGTGGGATTTGAACCCACGAAGCACTACGCACAGAATCTTAAGTCCTGCCCCTTTGACCAAACTTGGGTATCTCGCCTGTTGTTTTTCACTCTCATATAGCATTTAATACTTTCCTTCAAAATGCAAGACTTAATATAGTCCAAAAAGTTGTGATTAGTTGTCTCTCAGTAAAACGAGGGGCAAACCAAAAAAAAAAAAATAAATGGAGATGAAAAAAATGGCAATGAGAAGTCAGATATATGAATGGACTAACCTCGCCCCATCTGGAACAGGAAGCACTCTGTCCCGCAATATCGCAGATACGTCTGTGGCTATTGCATCAGGAACACAAGTGTCTGTTTTCACAGGTGGCGTTGGTTACAACATAACGAAGCCCGCAGAAACGACCGCCACGCAGTTTGTAGTAATAGAAGACATAGCGTGTTCCCCTGATGACAGCACCAACAAAGGTGGAGATGTTCAAATCAGGATTAACACGACAGATTACTTCCAAAACCCAGACGTTACCCAAATGTCAGGAGTTTCGGGAACTGCAAGCCCATACCCAAGAGGGGTAGATGCAGGAAGCACAACTAACTTGTTGAAGTCTTTCGACCTATACCCTGATGTTTATGTGCTACCTGGACAAGTATGGGATGTGCTATTCACAGCACAGAACGCACTTGCACAGACTTCCACAGCAGATTGTGTTGCGGCATTCATCAAATACACATTGTATGATGGCCCAGACGCGCTAATCGCTAACAAACTATTAGAGTTAGGAATTACTGTAAATCCAGCAAACGTGGATTGGTATAAGAGAACTCTTATCGAACAGCAAGCAGGAGGGATGATGTAAGATGGCAATGAGAAGTCAAATCTATCAATACCTAGCAACAGCAGACAGCACTAGCCAAGCGAGTATTTTCGTTGGCGGTCTAGGAAACAACATCACTAAGCCAGCAGAAACAACTGCTACTCAGTTCGTTGTTATCGAGCAAGTTGCTTCAACACCGTCCACACCTATTACTATGCAATCAACAGGCGTAGGTGCGTTCACACAAATCAGAATCAACACAACTGATTACTTCCTAAACCCTGATAACCGTCCTAACGATGGTGTGCCTGGAACTGCAAGCCCTTACCCAAGAAGCGTTCAATTCCAGCCTTCATTCAATCTATACCCAGATGTTTACGTCCTACCTGGACAAGTTTGGGATGTTTTGATTGTCGTAACAGGCCGAGCAGGTGCGGCGGCAAGACCAGAAGCATTCGTGAAATACACACTTTACGATGGCCCTGATGCTCTAATCGCTAACAAACTGCTAGAACTTGGAATATCTGTATCACCTGCTAACGTGGATTGGTATAAGAGAAGCCTAATCTCAGCACAGTCAGCACCTCCAGCACCAGCAATGGATTAAGTTCTGTTAAAAGTGCAAGGTCAGAAGACATAACGGCATAGGTGGGGGAGTTAAACTCCCTCCCTTTGCCCGATTGTTGATTACATAAGGTGAGTGGGTGGGAGATATTCGTATCTCTCCCTATTCACCCTTTTTTTAATTTATTAATTTACTTCGGTAGTGGCTAACGCTAATATAGTGGCTGACCCTATTTCAAGCATGACCAATTCTAATGTGCGTAAGTGTGCTTTGATTACAGGCGTTAATGGAATGGACGGAAGCCATTTGGCTGATTTACTATTAGAGAAGGGTTATCAGGTTTATGGCTTAGAGCGCAGAACTTCTAAACCTAATCGTAGTAATACTGCCCATTTGGAAAACAATCCTAATTTCACTTTCATCATTGGTGACTTAGGCGACCAGAACTCTTTGTTAAGAGCCTTGAATCAATCTGAACCTACTGAAGTTTATAATTTAGCGGCACAGTCTTTCGTAGGTTCTTCTTGGATGATACCTGAACAAACAGGAAATATAAACGGCTTAGGAGTCTTGCGAATTTTAGAGGCTATTAGGGAATACCAAGAAAACACATCCGAGAATGTAAAGTTCTATCAAGCGGCTACAAGTGAGATGTTTGGTAAGATGGTGGAAAATCCTGCAACGGAAACTACGCCTTTCTATCCTCGTAGCCCTTATGGTGTCGCTAAACTATACGGCTATTGGATTACTAAGAATTATCGTGAATCTTATGGTATGTTCGCTTGTTCAGGCATTTTGTTTAATCACGAATCAGAGAGAAGAGGGATTGAATTTGTAACTCGTAAGATAACCGATGGAGTCACTAAGATTAAGTTAGGTTTAGAAGACCACATCTCACTAGGTAATTTAGATTCTTATCGTGATTGGGGCTACGCACCCGATTACGTGGAAGGGATGTGGCTTATGCTTCAACAAGACGAGCCAGATGATTTCGTTCTAGCCACAGGCAATACTTATTCTATTAGAGAATTTTTAGACTTGGCTTTCCGAGAAGTGGGTATTGAAGAGTGGTCGCACTACGTTAAGCAAGACCCTCGTTTCATGCGTCCTGCGGAAGTAGATGTTTTACGTGGTGATGCTACCAAAGCGTTTAAACAGTTCAATTGGAAACCTAAAGTTAATCTTGCTGAGATGGTAAAGATTATGATAAGTGAAGATATGAAAAGAAACTCAGCAATCCTGTATCAACTTAACAGGATGGAAAAGGAATGAAAGTTGGAGTTATTTCATTAGGGTGGCCTCCTGTTTGGTCGGGGGGAGAAACTTACCTTTACCGCATTGTTAACGCTTTAAATGATAACGGAATAGAAGCCCAAGGAATTACTGCGACTTCTGCTGATTCTAAGTATGACTCAGGAAAGGATAATGTTATTCGTATTGTTCCACCTTTTGCTCCTGAAATGACTAAAGACACTACTAAGATAATGTTCCAAGACCCTAATGATAATTATCGGACTTTAACTAAAAAAGAGCAAATTGAAAGAATGATGATTTGGAGTAATATGATTAATGAAGAATTACAAGAAGATGAATTCGACATAGGTATTATCTATGTAGAAAATTTGACTTCTCTTTCTGAAATTGATTATCGTAAATTATTTGGCAGACCCTTTAAAAAACTTATTTCTATTTCTTTTGATTTAGATTACGGCATATATTTAAACTTTGAAAAGAATCTTAAAGATAATCAAACTTTACTTGAAATGATTGAAGAAAATAAACAATGGCTACTTGAGATAAGCAATTCGGAATACAGGAACTTAACAACTCGACATTATAATCCTGAAATGGAAGGAATACTTCATTTAACTGATTTCAATAAAGAAACCATAAATACTATTTTCGGTAAAAAACCTTATGAGTTTGTTTTACACCCTTTGATGGAAAGTAAATGGATAACAAATCCTGTTAAATCTTTCACAGAAAAGATACAAAAGGTAGATTTTAAAGTAGGTATGATTAATCCTATTCCCAAAAAGGGTTCAGACCTAATGCTTAGAGTTATCGCACAATCACCTTTCACGTTTAAAGTATTAGAGGGTGGACACGGAAATGGTAATGTATTTATCTCATCTTTGAAAAGTGAGTATAATTATGATTTCAAAGAGCGAGTAGAGTTAATTCATTACGTGGAAGATATTGTAGAGTTTTTCGATTCTATTGATGTATTATTTATGCCTTCTTCAATAGAAGGTTATGGTCAAGTAGCCCATGAAGCACTAATGCGTGGGACACCCGTAATTACCAAACTTTTTCCTGCCATTCAAGAAGCGACATTAAATGAAGCGTGTTTTGTTGAACCTACTGATTATTGGAATGTTAATACTTGGTTGGAAGCATTAGACGAAATTTATCATAACCAACAGATGTGGAAAAATAAGGCTTTAAACACTCGTCAAAAGTTGATTGACCGACAAGATAAGGAAATAAAGGAGTTTCTACACTTCTTAATGAATATGATGGTGTAAATATGGATATAGGAATAATTAGCATTACTTCTATGCCTTGTTGGGGTGGGGCTGAAACATATTTTAATCGGTTAAATGATTTTCTCAATGAAAAAGGTTACAATTCTTTTATTTACACAGGAATGCCTAGTGTAAAAGGTTATGATAATGGAAGTGTAAAACAGAAAAGATTAGTTTTACCTGCTATTCATAATGGAATAGCGAAATTAGGGGTAAAACAGGGTTCTGAAATTATTTTTCAAGATTCCACAAAACTTATCGAAAACACCGATAATTGGCTAGACTTACTAGAAACACAATTAAAAAATGAACCTAAAAAAGATATTGGAATCGTTTATTTACAAACTCTTTATTACCCTCATAATGATGCAAATTTAGTTTTAGATAGATTAAAACCTTACTTCAGAAATCTAATTACAACTTCTTTTGATATGGACTTTAGTTATATTCAACACTTGATTGTTGCTAATCAAGAAAACCCTTCAGACACCCTCTTAGAAACTTTTCATAAAGTTAAAATTGATTTAGAAAATTCAGTAGGAAATCCAGATGATTTTCACTTAATGAGTAAACAGAATATTCCTGAAGTAGATTACCATTTGCATCTTTGCCATTTTCACAAAGAAATCATGGATTATCTTAAACCCACTAAAGGTCAAGATTTTACACTACACCCTATGTTGAGTGAAAAATGGTCAAACAATATAGATTATGGAAATCATTATCAAACTGTCGTAGAAAAACCTGAAGATTACGTCATCGGAGTTATTAATCCTTTACTCAAAAAAGGTCGAGATATTATTGCTGAAGTTATAGCAAAGACTCCATATCAGTTTCTTATTTTACAAGGGGGGTGGGGCATTGGAGGTGATTTTTTAAACTATCTCCAAGAAGAATATGGAACTACATTTCCAGAACGTGTTAAAATAGAAGATTACAGTCAAGATATTGTAGGTTATTTCGATAGTGTAGATGCTTTTTTATTCCCATCTTGGATAGAAGGTTACGGTCAAGTAGCGCACGAATCCTTGATGAGAAGGACTCCTGTTATCACAAGTAATTATCCTGCAATTCATCAAGCCACGATGGGAAAAGCAAAATATGTTCCGATTACGCAGTATAATAATGTGGATTTATGGATTTCATCTATTAAAGATGTTTTCGATAAACAAAATTATTGGCACTTTGAATGTAATGACGCGGCTTTAATGATTCTCAATCGCAGTAGATTTAACGGTCAAGATTTTATCAAATATTTAAATATGATAAGCGAAAAGGAAGAAAACACCCATAAGCATATAGCCCAAATGATTGCTAGTAATAATATATTGGAGAGTTGAAAATGTTTGATGTTATAATTCCTGTCTATAAAACCGAACCTGCTCATTTGCGAGAAGCAATAGATTCAGTATTAAATCAAAGTTATTCAGAGTTTAAAATATACATCTCTGACGGAACGCCTGAAGACCATGATTGGCATTCTAAGAAAACTTTAGCAGACTACGATGATGAAAGGATAACTATTGTTCAACAAGTGGGTAAGGGAATATCTGATGCTCGTAATCAAGCAGGTAAAATGGGTAGCAATCCTTATATCGCAACTTTGGATTCCGATGACACTTGGTTTGAGTTAAAATTAGAATACTATAAACAAATTATTCAAGAGAATCCTGAGATTCATTTGATTTGGGGTGAGGCTAAGATAGAACTAGAAATAATCACCCCGAAAGGAGAAACAAGGACTATCATTTCTTATGGTGGTGTTGTTAAAGAATGGCTTAAAACTCATCCTAATCACCGATGGTTCAGAGTAAGTTGGAGTCCTTTGATGACATCCACTCAAGTTTATTCCAGAGAGGCCGTTGAGTCAGTAGGGTGGTGGAATCCGACAATTACGATGGGTGAAGACACAGATTTAAATGTAAAAATATTGAAAAAATATCCTAATAATGCTCATCAAGTGGAAGCCTCGGTGGGAACTTATCGTGTTCATCCGAGTCAAACGACCAAAGGAGGGGAATCTCACGGTGCAGAATCGGGAATCGCACCCACAGGTCGGCCTGACACTTTTGGAAATATGTTCAAAGAATTAAAAGAAAATGATTTACTTAAAGATGAAAAGTATTGGAATTGGTTATATGACATAATAATGTCTGAAAGGCAAGCAGGTCAAGGAGAAAGATTACAATATTCGATGATTGGTGGAGGTAGAAATTATGTCGAACTATAAATGGCCTTTGATGGCAGACGCTATTGGTGAAGAAGAAAAATCTTCTATGATGCAATTCATAGAGAGGAGTAATCGTTTCACTAACGGCCCAAAGGTAAAGGAATTTGAAAATAAATGGTCTGAATGGTTGGGAGTTAAACACTCGGTATTCGTTAATTCAGGTTCATCTGCTAATACTATTTTGTTGTGGGCTTTGAAGAGGAAATTCTTCGACCCTTCAGATAAAGAGATGGTCGTCCTCACCCCTGCTTGCACTTGGGCCACTAATATTGCTACACTCCAACAATTTAATATTCGGTTTGTAGTTTGTGATAATGATTTGTGGGATTTTGGATTCTCGGAAGAAACTTTAAAACAAGTGCAGGAAGAACACCCTGATGTAAATGTCATATGGACTACACATTTGATGGGTTCACCCGTCAATATGGATTTAGTTAGTAAATATTTTCCTGATGCTTTAATCATTGAAGATTGTTGTGAATCTCATGGGGCTGATTTCAAGGGACAACTCGTTGGGACTTTCGGTGTAGGTTCAACCTTTAGTTTTTATTTCGGACACCACATGACCACAATAGAAGGGGGAATGATTTGCACCGATGATACTGATTTTTACCATTTACTCCTAATGCTTAGGTCACATGGAATGTCAAGAGAACTTCCACAAGATGTAAAGGATAAATACGAAAAGGAAAACCCTGATGTAGATGCTAGATTCTTGTTTCCTGAAGGAGGTTTTAACTTTAGAAGTGGTGAGATAAATGCTGTTATTGGTTTAACTCAATTACCTCATTTAGACAGGTTTATTGAAATAAGAAAACATAATGTCAAACGATTCGACACTATCATCCGAAAACACCCTCAGTTATTCAAACCATTCAATTTAGAAGGAAACAGTAGTATGGTTCTTCCTTTCATTTGTAATTCACCTACTATTCGTAGTAAAGTATTGGAAAGTTTAGAAAATCACGGTATTGAAACACGACCTTTTCTAATAGGAAATCTCCTCAATCAACCTTTCGTTAAGTCTTATATGCAAAAAGCACATAATGGCGATTCAATCAAAGTAGTTCCAACACCTAACTCAGATACGTTAGATGGTTGTGGTTTTTACATTGGTAACAATCAATTTATTGGGAGTATCGAAATGAAAATTTTAGAAAGGGCTATCTCGGATGTGCGGATATGAGTTGGAGAAAGATTATAGGACGGATTACCACTCCAATTTTTGTTCCTCTCCGAAGATTTGTAGTGTGGGGTGACCAAAACTTCGGAACTTGTGATTACCAACTTTCTTTAGAGAAGAGGTCTGGTGAAGATGAATGAGAATACTTATCTGCACTATCGTAAGAAACGCGGAACTGACGATTCCTAGGTGGTGGAAACAGATAACTGAAATTACTGAAACATACCCTCACATTGAGTTTAGCCTTTCTGTTTATGAAAATGATTCCATAGACAATAGCAAGAATCTATTAAAAACTGTGATGAAAGATGCTGACAAATATTTTACTGACTGTTTTTTAGGATTGGAAGATATAAACACCGATTTTTACCAAAGTGTTGTGAATAATACAAGAGTTGAAAACCTAGCCAGAGCCAGAAATAATTGTTTTGACCAAGTATCTGATTTAACGGTTTATGACTACGCTATGTCTGTTGAAGTGGATGCTCACTTTACAGTAAGCAGTTTAAACTTACTTTTTAATAATGTAAAAAATTGGGACATTCTTTCGGCGGGGTCTTACGTTCCTCCAACCGAATATAATTATAAATTAGCATTAGCCAAAGGTGAATCGGTTAAATTAACTTTTTACGACCAATGGGCTACTCGTTTAACTGATAAAGAAGATATGTGGAATAATGAAATTAAACCTGATGTGCCACTTTTTACTTCACCATTATCATCATTGAATCCAAAAGACCTTGCTGATAAAATAGATGATATTATTCCTCTTTATTCTACCTTTAATTTAGTCTGCTTGTATAGAATGAAACCTATTATCACAGGTTGTAGGTTTTCGGGTTACTCTAATCGCCTTCAAAGTTTTGATTGTGATACAACTGTTATCTGTGAAAATTTTCATAATTCTGGGTATAATCGGATTGGACTGATGCCTCACGTTGAAATATTTAACGACCCTCACCATACTATTCAACCTAAAGTAATGATTCCTGAACCGAAAGTTGAAAATTGTTGTGGTGAAATATGAAAGTAACTTTAGTTTCATCAGGTTGGCCTCCTTCATTTGGAGGTGCTGATACTCATCCTTATCGTTTATTAGATACGCTGAGAACAAGTAATGTAGATGTTGACGCTATCGTAAGTGGTCGTGAAGATTTGAATAAATGGAATGGAGATTACAAAGATAAAGTTACTCGAATAAATTTAAAAACAGATTTCAATGACCACGATGAAGATGAAAGAAATAAATGGTTGCAGATGGTAAAAACAGAACTTTCCGAAACTCAACCTAATATTGTAATTCTCTTTAACCAATTCATTCGAGCATCTGAAAAATGGATTCAAGAAATCCAAGCGTTAGGAATAAAAGTTCTTACACTTATGTTAGATATAGACTATGAATTGAATATGATTGTAGAAGGTGTAAAAGAAGTTAAACATTCGGCGTGGCCTTGGAATAAACCTTATAATCCTGACCACACGTTTGCAGAAAATCTCTGTAAGATAAGTAAAGACTATCTTTCAGATAAATACGCTAAGGGGGATTTTCCTTTCATCGGATTTTCTCATTCCAATATCGCAGATGGTGTAATTCATATTACGCAACATAATTTAGATACTTACAATTATATTACTGAAAGTAATCCTCATGCCATAGTTGTTCATCCGTTTTTAAACTTTAATGAGTGGTTGAAAAAACCTAATTCACAAGAGGTAAAAGAAACACTAAAAATTGGGATAGTAAATTGTAATCTCCACAAAGGACAAACAATCATACGCAAGTGTATTCTAAATCATCCCAATAGTTTCTTTCATGTTTTACTTGGAGGTTGGGGTGAAGGAAATTGGATGTTCAAGATGATGGAAAGGTTTTACAACTATGATGGAATGAACAGTAAAAGAATAGAGTATGTCGAAGATATGAAAGAGTTTTACGATGGTGTAGATGTGCTACTTTTTCCTACCTTTTCTGAAGGTTACGGACAGGTTGTAATAGAAGCCTCTTGTAGGGGTGTTCCCACCTTAACTAAGGACTACCCCGCACTACATGAATCGGGCGGCACAGGAGCGTTCTATGTGGGTAAAAAAGACTATCTGAATGAAAAGGTGTGGATGCAAAAAATTGAAACTATCCAAGAAGAGTATTTAGAAGCCCAAAACAAGGCTTATGGGTGGGCATTAGAAGCACAGGAGAGACAGGAAAAGGAGTTGAATAATCTCATTAATTTTCTTGTGGATATTTCTTCTTCAAGTTAACTAAATATTCGTCCGTTAAAAAATCAGGTCGCTCGGTGAATTTCGTCCCATTGTCTTCACCATCCACTCTTTGTAGTATGTGTAAAGGATAAGTTCTTTTACCTGCTGAGTATTCTGCATTACTAGATTGGCGACAACCGTGTAAAACTTGTTGATACCATGACCAATACCATTTCCAATGTGGAGTTGGTTTATATTTCGTAGCCTGTTTCATAGATTCAAACATTCGTTCTGCGGAGAATCTTCTACTATTAGGAATAACAGAGGTGTTAAACTTCGTGTGTCCTGAATCTCCACCTTGCATTGTAGATTGTTCATTAT
>Ga0115546_1000533_pt1 | contig 25723 bp, 23 predicted proteins | sample COGITO_mtgs_1004_FD_87186 | JGI IMG/M metagenome (GOLD analysis project Ga0115546, IMG submission 87186) | Pelagic marine microbial communities from North Sea - COGITO_mtgs_100413 | ecosystem: Environmental > Aquatic > Marine > Epipelagic | place: Germany:Helgoland, sampling site Kabeltonne...
CATTCGATGGGTGGCCATGGTGCCCTGATTTGCGGGCTAAAGAACCCTGACAAGTACGCTTCTATTTCTGCTTTTGCGCCGATTGCGGCGCCTTCTCAGTGCGATTGGGGGAAGAAAGCGTTTACGGGTTATCTGGGCGAAGATAAGTCTGCTTGGGCTGCTTATGATGCGACTGAGCTAGTGAAGCGATCTGGGAGTACTACTGGGAGTGCGGCTGGCTCAATTTTGATTGATCAGGGCGAGGGCGATCAGTTTTTGGCGGATGGGCAGCTTTTGCCGGACGTGTTTGCGGCGGCTTGCAAGCAGGCCGGACAGGCTTTGAATCTAAGACGACAGCCGGGTTACGACCACAGCTATTACTTCATCTCTACGTTTATGGGCGATCATATTCAGCATCATGCGGCTGCGCTCTGTTCTTAGTCGTTTGTTTTAAGCTTTATCCATTTGCAACAGATTTTAGATTACAACAGGTTTTAGGTATGGCAGAAACTCAACCAACTACAGACTATCTGCACCCGCAGTATAGAAAGGATCGCGATATGCTCAATAGCATTATGGCCGGGACGGCAAGCTCGACGAATATGGCGGAACTGGCTCGGCTGCGGATTCGCTATGACGGTTTTTTGGGCGCGCGAGATATTCAGAGCGATTTGGATAAGACGATGGCGCAGTGGGGGCTGACGGAGGATGAGCTGTTTGCTAAAACCCGAGAGATTCATCAGCAGGAAACTATTTTTACGCCTACCTGGATTAAGAAGGGTGAGGACTGGAGCTAATAGCTTTCTGGCAGTAGTTTTCTGTTGGCTAGGTTGTGAAGTGAGTGGGGAAAAAGGCCTAGCAGTGGTAGAAGGCGATCGCTACTAACAGCCGCTTTTTCCTACTGCTAAGCCTTCTGCTACTAGACCTTCTACTACTAGATAGGGCCAATCTAGGCTGAGTGAAACTCTAAACGCTTACTTAGAACCCATCTCTACAACTGCGTTGCGCGTAAAGTTGATTCTTTCTTCGAAGTCAAGTTTCTTCACGGACTCAACGAAATCGTTTGTTTCTTCTGGCAATTCGTAGTCGTCTGGAACGTTGATAATGCTGCCTTCTTCCATGCCCTGAGCGAGCAGCAACCAAAATTCTAATGCGGTTGGAGAGCTGAGCGCGCCGTATTCTTTGCTGATGTCGCTGCCGTTGCCTTCAACGATGTCTCTTTGCGCCTGTAGCTGGTCTTCTTTAGACATGACCTTGACGCGGTTGAACAGCGCATGACCGATCTCATCCACGTCATCGGGTGGGTTGGGCGTGAGGTTTTCTTTAAGGTCTAGATAGCCGAACCACAGTAGCGCTAGCTTGGTGTCTGTATCAAATTCGCTGAACTTCTGAAGAGGCTCTTTAACGCTGTTGGCTGTTGTATATGTCATAAATGTTGAAATTTGTTTGTCTACATATACAGACTAGAGGGATTATTCTTTTACTTCTATTTTCTCAAGGTAGACATTTTAGAAGGAACAGACTATCGGCTTATCTCAATTGAGTGAGCTATGAGACTAGCGAGGTAGTACCCGTAATGTTCCTATCTGCTCATAGGAGCGGTGTGTTTGGTCTGGATTTGTGCCAGTTGTGGTAGTTAGTGGTTGCTCACTGTGCGATCGCTAAGGAGTAAGGCAAACTTGTTGCATTCAATTGACCTTGCTTTTTGTTGGAGAGTTTTTACGATGAGTACGAAGAAATCGACCGCAGGTAGCGCTCACAGTAGCGCCTGGATTGCTCAGACCTATATTTCTTTTGCTATTTCGATTTCGGCTACGATTATCGGCACGCTGTATATGCCAGGAGATAATTGGTTGAAGGGCTACATGGGAATGGGTTTGTTGTTCTCGGTGGCCTCTACAGCTAGTTTGTCGAAAACGCTTCGAGACGTGGATGAGTCTAAAACGATGATGAGTCGGATCGATGAGGCCAAGCTGGAGCGACTGTTGGCAGAGTACGACCCGTTTAAGCAGTAGGCGTGTGGAGAATAGGCGTTTGGGGAGAAGGGTTAACTCTAGAACGGCTTTAGGCTCGCGATGCTTCTTAGGCGTGGCTGCGCCGTCGTACTAAATCTTCTATCTCGTTAGCAGTCGTTGGCAAGGCTTTACTGAGCACTTCGCATCCCTGTGGGGTGATGAGTATGTCATCTTCGATGCGGATACCGCGAACGTCTGAGAACTGCTCTAGCCGCTCCCAATTTACGATGTTGGCATAGCGATCGCGCGTTTCTCGGCTGTTTAGTATGGCGGGCACCTGATAAAAGCCAGGTTCTATGGTGACAACCATGTTCTCTTCTAGGGGGCGGTGGAGCCGTAGAAAAGAGAGGCCGAAGCGATCGCTCCTTTGGTTTCCGTCTGCGTATCCGGCAATGTCACCCAAATCTTCCATGTCGTGAACGTCTAACCCCATGAGATGACCAACGCCGTGGGGGAAGAACAGTGCGTGGGCGTCTTGTTCTACTAAGTCTGTTGGATTGCCTTTGAGAATGCCTAGCTCTACGAGTCCGGCGGCGATAATCTCGCAGGCAATCAGGTGGATTCGCTGGTACTCTACGCCGGGTTTGGCTTGTTCGATGCAGAAGTCGTGGGCGGCTAATACGATGTCGTAAAGATCTTGCTGGGTGGCGGAGAACTTGCCACTGACGGGCCAAGTGCGCGTAATATCGGAGGCCCAGCCGTCGAAGGTTTCTGCGCCAACGTCGGCTAACAGTAGATCTCCAGGTTTTACCGGGTTGTAGTAGCGATGGTTGTGCAACACTTCGCCGGCAATGGTGACGATGCTGCCATAGGCGCAGCTCATGTTGTGGCCGATGATGACGGCTTCCATCGCGGCGCGGATCTGAGCTTCGGTGCTCGCGCTAGCGGTGGCGGTCATTCCGGCTTTGTGGGCTTCTACGGTGACTTTGATGGCCTTGCGGATGGTGGCGATCGCCCCTTCATCTTGAATCATTCGCAGCCGGACAATGGCCCTTTCTAGTAACCGATTGCTCTCGGGCCGATGGCGGGTAAGAACGACACCCTGCTTTAGCAGCGCTTTTTCCATCGAGCGTACGGTTTCGTCTTTTTCGCTGAGTAGGGCTACGCCTGAGGCGAGCGATTCTAGATCTCGCAGCGGGCGGGCTTTGTTTGCGCCTATGCGCTGAGCAATTTCGTCGCGAGTGGGCATGGGGCCGTGCCACAGAATGTCGTCTGGGGTGGCTTCATCGATAAATAGCGTCAGTTCTTCCCCGTCTATGCGGATAGCGGCGTTTTCTAATGGGATGCCGGCAAAGTATAGAAAGTGGCTGCTGGCGCGGTAGGGGTAGATATTGGCGGTAAAGTTGCGCGGTTTGGCAGCGCCCGACCAGAGCAGAACCGGGAAGTCGATGAGCTTGGCTAGGCGGCGACGGCGGGCCTGTAGGGTGCTGGCTAAATCGACCCTGGCGGTAGAAGTTTGGGCGTTTGAGTGGTCTAAAGGCTGGGGTGCGGGCGCAGTCTGCATGGCTTCAGCTTGGGATGGAGAGTACTGCAAAAGGATCGCGTTTGTGGTTAGGCGCGTTTGCTATGGTGGCTTACTTCACTGTCTACTATTCTACTTACTATCCCACTACCTACTATCCCAATTATGCTCACTGCCGCTGAAGCTGAACGATTAATTTTTACGTTAGTAGAGCCAGTGCGGGCGGTGGAGTCGGTGCTGCTGGCCGACTGCTTGGGCCGGGTGTTAGCAGAGCCGGTGCGCAGCGAACTGGATTTTCCGCATTGGGATAATTCGGCGATGGATGGCTATGCGGTGCGGGCGGCGGACGTGCAGCAGGTGCCGGTGAGGCTAGCGGTGGTGGCAGAAATTCCGGCGGGAACGCGGCCAGAGGTGGTGATTGGCGAGGGGCAGGCGGCGCGGATTTTGACGGGGGCGATGATGCCGGAGGGGGCGGATGCGGTGGTGATGCAGGAGGAGACGTCGCGGCAGGAGAGCGAGGTGACGGTTTTGGCGGAGGTGGCGCAGGGGTCTTTTGTGCGATCGCGCGGGAGCTTTTATCGGGCGGGGGCGGCGCTGCTGGAGGCTGGGCGGGCGATCGCACCGGCAGAGGTGGCTTTGCTGGCGGCGGCTCAGCAGACTCAGGTGAAGGTGTTTCGGCGGCCTCGGGTGGCAATTGTCTCTACCGGGAGTGAGCTGGTAGAGCCAGGTCAACCTCTGGGGCCGGGGCAGATTGTGGATTCGAACCAGTATGCTTTGGCGGCGCTGGTGGCTCAGGCGGGGGCGGTGCCGGTGCCTTTGGGGATTGTGACGGATGCACGAGAAAAGGTGAAGCGGGCGATCGCTTTGGCACTATCTCAGGCTGATATGGTGCTCTCCTCGGGTGGGGTATCGGTGGGCGACTACGACTATGTGGATGCGGTGCTAGAAGATTTGGGGGCGACTTTGCACATTCGGTCGGTGGCGGTGAAGCCAGGAAAGCCGCTGACGGTGGCTACGGTGGGCGAGGAAGGAAGCCGGCAGCTCTATTTTGGTCTGCCCGGCAACCCGGCTTCGGCGATGGTGGGTTTTTGGCGGTTTGTGGCTCCGGCGATTCAGCGGCTTTCTGGGCGGGCGGGGTCGCCGTCTGTGGCGTTTGTGTGGGCTAAGGCGATGACTGAGCTAACGGCTGGTGGGAAGCGAGAGACTTATTTGTGGGGCGAGCTGCGAGCGACTGAAGCAGGCTATGAGTTTGTGCGCTCGGCGGGGAGCCACAGCTCGGGGAATTTGGTGAATTTGGCGAATACGAGCGGTTTGGGCGTGGTGCCGCTGGGCGAGACGAGAATTGCCGCTGGTGAGTCGGTGCGGGTGCTGGTGTGCCGGTAGAAAAGCTGGTGTGCCGGTAGAAAATTTTAGGAATAGTTTTAGAAATAGCTCCAGAAATAACTTTAGAGCGCGGCGTTCTGGCGTTCGGAAAGGACTACGCGCGGCGATTGTATGGAGCAGAGATATAAATAAAACTTGTTGAGCGAGCTAGAAAAATGGGGTAGTCTGCGAAGGGGTTGATGACCGGGGCTGTTCGGTTCTGAGCGGTTATCAGCGCGACGATGGATGAGACAAGGTATCATTTTGGTAGTATCTAACCATTGTTATAATTGCTGATTAGACTGCTGATGAGTTGGCCCAAATGGGTTAGCTTTTGGGGTCTGTACGCTAGGCGATCGCTAGGACAGCTATGGCATCACAATTCGACGATGAGTACAGTCTGCCTAACGGGGCTAGAAAGTCTGGCGGCGCTTCGAGCGCTCAGTCTAGTGGTCAAGCTAAGGCTCAGCCTGGTGGTCAAGCTAATGGTCAGTCTAGTAGTCAGTCTGGTGCTCAGTCTAAGGCTCAGCTTGGGAGTAAGCCTGTAGAAGGGAGATTGAGTCCGAAACCGCAGCCTGCTAGCTCAAAACCCGTTAGCCGGATTTCTGCTGCCAAGGGTGGCTCAAATGGAACTAGGCAAACTAGCCCTGCTCGCATATCCTCGTCGGGTTCTCAGCAGTTTTACCCAGAGACAGCGGCTGCTCATTCGACCCGTGCTCAAAAAATAGAGACTAAGCAGATAGATCCTAATCAGTTTCATCCCAAGCGAATAGAGCACAAGCATTCGCCCGCGCCTTCACCATCTTTGGAGGCAGCGGCTTCGCAGACCTGGCATGGAGATTTGTCAGCGTCGGTGATGAAGCTGCGCTGGCTGAGGAGCTGGCCGATGGTGGTGCTGATTGTTTTTGGCCTTTTGGGTACGGTGGGCGCGACGGCGATGGTTAGCCTGTTTCGGATTCCTAATTTGCCTAACTGCCGGGCGATTTTTTGGCCGACGGCTTCGGCGTCTATGCGGCTGCAGTGTGCGGAGTCTTATGCGCAGCAGGGTGATGTGGACAACTTGCTAGCGGCGATCGCATTAGTAGACCGGTTGCCAGCAGATCATCCACTGCGCGCTGATATTAACCAGCGCATTGAGAACTGGGCGAATCAGGTTTTAGATTTGGCTGAGCGCTCTTTTGAAGCGGGCGATCTGGAGCTGGCTATTGATACGGCAAATAAGATTCCCGATCGGACGGCGGCGAAGCAGCTGGTGGCTGAGCGAGTGGAACGCTGGCAGCGGATTTGGCAAGAGGGCGAGACCGACTTTTCGGCGGCGGTGACTAAGGTAAAAGAGAAGAATTTCCAGGCGGCGTTTAGCCTGTCGGTGAAGCTGCTGGACGTGGACAATAAGTTTTGGTCTTCGACTAAGTACAACGAGTTGACAAAGCTGATTGCTACGGCTAGAGACGATAGCCGGAAACTGTCTGAGGCGCTAGGGCTAGCGAAAGCCGGTACGCTGGAGGGATTTAAAGGGGCGTTGAAGGCGCTCAGAGAGATTGGAAAGGACAGCGTCTTTTTCTTGGAGGTGAAGAGCGAGCGGCAGAAAATTGGTAAGCAGATGCTGAAGCGGGGGGAGGAGCTGCTGGCAGGTAGGCAACTGAAGGACGCGCAGGCGATGCTGAACGCGGTGCCGCGCGACGTGGGTTTGAATAGAGAGATTGAAGATTCTCAAATCTTTGTGACGGCGTATCAGCAGGCTTGGACGAATAGCATTGCGGGCCTAGAAAATGCGATTACTCGGATGAAGGCGCTGAAAAAGAATCGGCCTAGCTATGCCAAGGGGCAGCAGCTGATCGCGCAGTGGCAGGACGAAATTAATAATCTCTCACTGCTAGCACAGGCGCAGGAGCGGGCGCAGCGAGGGAGTACGGCTGATTTGACTTCGGCGATTGCGATCGCGCAGCAAGTCTCAACGGGTTCGCCGCAGCGGGAGGAGGCTTCGGCGCAAGTTAGTAAGTGGCAGTCTCGGGTGGAAGCAGTGCAGGATCGGCCTGTTTTGGAGCGGGCGGATCGGCTGGCTGCGGTGGGTACGCCGGATAATTTGCGGGCGGCGATTCAGGAGGCGAAGAAGATTCCGTCTGGTCGGGCGCTAGGCAAGGAGGCAGATGAGCGCATTGCTAACTGGACGGAGCGAGTTCAGCGCATTGAGGATCAGCCGATATTGGATCAGGCGCGGCAGCGGGCGCAGACAGGCGATGTTGCTGGGGCGATCGCGATCGCGAATCGAATTGGGTCTGGGCGATCGCTCTATCGGATGGCGCAAGACGATATTGCCGGTTGGCAGGCGCAAGAAGATGGCCGGGCGCGGCTGAGTGAGGCCGTGAATGCGGCGTCTCGCGGCGATGGTAGCTCGCTGGCGAATGCGATTGAAATTGCGCAGCGGGTGCCAAGCAGTAGCGATAGCCGGTCGCAGGCAGATAGTCGGATCGATCAGTGGAGCTGGGATTTGCTGCAGCAGGCAGAGCTGACGGCGAATCGGAATATTGGGGGGGCGATCGCGCTGGCCGGTCGGATTCCGTCTGGCACGGAAGCTTACGATTCGGCGCAGGTAAGAATTGGCAACTGGCAGGCTACGCTGAACCAGACAGAAGAGTCTCGGCGCGCCCCTGCTGAGGTGAGTCCACCGCCTGCTGACGTTAATGCAAATGGAGTGCCTACTCGCCTAGATCTGACGCCTGCTGAGTAGATGGGCTGCAAAACAAAAAGGGTCACAGCGTTGGCTGCGACCCTTTAAAGATTAAGCGGTTTATAAAAAGCTTATTCGTTTAGCTGGCTAGTCGTTTAGCTGGCTAGTCGTTTAGCTGGTTAGTCGTTTAGCTGATAGTCGCCGCGACCTGGCTTGATGTTGCCACCTCGACCGGCAGCATCGGCGGGTCGGTTGGTTAGGTCTTGAGCGGTGCGGTCTACGCGATCGCCTGCTCTATCAGCAGCTCGAGCGGCTTTATCGGTGAGTCGGTCGGCTTTATTGCCAGCGCGATCGGCTGCATTACCGGCTCTATCTTTTAGCTGGTCGGCTTTGTTGCCAACGCGGTCAGCTACGTTAGCGGCTTTATCACCGGCTCTGTCAGCGGCATCAGCGGCTTTGTTTTTTAGCTGGTCGGCTTTGCTGCTAACCGTATCAGCGGCGTCGTCGGCAGCGCCTGTGATATTGCTTTTCAGATCGCCAATGGCTTCGCGAGCTGTCTCTAGTGGGTCAGATGCCTGAGCATTTCTGCGCTTGGCCGTATCGATTAAGGTTTGCGCTTTGGCTTCGTTTGCGTTGCGCCTAGGGTCAACGTCGTCGAAGTTATTCATTCCGCCCTTTTCAGACTGAATTTTGTCGTAGCGTTCAGTCGTTTGCTTTTGACCGCGCTCGTTGCCGTACATGTCTACGTCCTTGGCGGCGTAGGCGGGTGCTGTCATTGCCCATAGGCTAACCGCGATAAACCCGGCAACTAACAATCCTTTGAGCGCTTTTGCCCGATTGAAGATAGCAATCATATGCGAAGTCTCCTTCCAATTGAGAATTTCAACACAAAGTGTAGGCAATGTTACTAAACTCTAGAATCCATCGAAAGGCATCCTCTATTTACGGGATGCTTTTCTTTAGAGGTAGGTTTACAGCTTTGGATGTCGCTTTTGACGGTTGCTAACAGATTTGCCGCTACTCGCTGCTGTTTTGTCTTTCTTTCTCATTGGGCTTGTCTGAACTAGCATTATTCCCAGGGTTTTGGCTTGTCTGGCTGCCGCTGTAGCTGTCTGGATTGCGAACGAACGCCGCTACATGCTTTTTGAAGTCTCTAACATCTTTCATGGCCGAAGCGTTCTCAATATCAACTTTCTCGATCACGCTAAAGCTGCCATCTGTCTCTAAGATAACGGCGTCTACTTTGCCAACGCTGCTGTGTCCGCTCAGCCGAATCGCTGCTAAAACTTCGCCTTCTGCAACGCGCTGATTTTTGAGGTTGCTGTCTATCATCTCTCCTTTGAACAGTAGCAGGCTCGGTTCTGATTTGATTAGGGCCTGAACGGCGCCCGAGCGAACTGCCGTCCAGGTGATGACGAACTGGAGCAAAACAAGTACGGCAACGGCGACGATCGCCTGAACGAGCGTTGTTGTATCTGAGAGCAGGGCGCTCGCTAAGATAGAGCCGAGGGCAATAGTGACGATAAAATCGAAGCTATTCCATTTGGATAGGGTGCGTTTGCCGGAGAGTCGTAGCAGTACGATGATGCCAAAGTAGCTGAGAACGCCAAGAATGACGGTATCTAAAATGTCGCTCCAGCCACCAAACAGCGCTGAGGAGAGAGGGTAGTTCATCGAATTGCCACGGGATAGTCTCTACACCATAGGCTGGGCTGACGGCTGCCTTGTCCTGATAAAGGTATAGATTGTTCTTGCTAGTGACAGATGAAACAATCTTCCAATGGACTGTAGCCTCTAAGAAGGCGGCGGTAATATGCAAAAATACGAAGGCAAAAACTACGGGAAGTCCCAACCGCTCACTATGGCATCGCTCTCCGGTATTACAACACAAGCCGTTCAGTCTATTGGCCTGACGGTTTCTGACGCTAGCCGCGCTACCGACTTTTTTACCGGCGCTTTCGACTTTACTGTGACTGCTGACGCGGTTTTAAGCGGCGACGAGGCGAGCTATTTATACGGTGTACCTGATGCTCAAGTGCGGATTGTTTCGCTAGCGCTAGGCCAAGAGACAATTCGCCTGATGCAGTTTTTGAATGGCGCTCAGAGTAAGGCTATTCCAGAGGATAGTAAAAGCAACGATTTGTGGTTTCAGCACTTTGCTATTATCGTAAGCGATATGGAGAGGGCGTACGAGCAGCTACAGAAGTTCTCTTTTATGCCCATTTCTCCTGAGCCGCAGACGCTGCCGAACGACATTAAGGCGTTTAAGTTTCGAGATGCCGATGGGCATCCGCTAGAGCTGTTGCAGTTTCCGGCTGGCCTTGGCCCTGACCATTGGCAAGAGAAGGACAAACTTTTTTTAGGGCTGGATCATTCGGCTATTTCTATTGCCAGTACAGAGAGAAGTCTGGCGCTTTATCGAGATATTTTGGGGTTGACTCATCAAGGTAGCTTTACCAATATCGGGATTAAGCAGGAGACAATGGACAATCTTTTTAGTGCGAAGGTGATTGTAACTTCTCTAACGCCTGCAACCGGGCGGCTGGGCGTGGAGTTTTTAGATTATCTGACGCCGCCAGGTGCGAGGCCTTTTCCTATTGACCAGAAGACGAGCGATTTGGTGCATATGCATTTTGAGCTGCTAGTGGAGGATATCGACGTGGCGGTAGAGGCTCTAGAGGATGCGCCTGCGAGTATGGGCGTTCAGTTTGTGTCGCCTAGCGTGATTGATTTGCCGGATGTGCTGCCGTTTAAGCGGGCGGTGTTATGGCGCGGGCCAGACGGTCATAACGTTTTGCTGGTGCAGAATTAGGTTGGCAAACGGTCGTTGAAGAATAAGAACAATAAGGAGATTTCTGTTGGAAACTGCGATCGCGCTACTCTCATCTATCTATCCCGATTTTGCGGACGGTCCTCAAGGGTACATGTTGTTCTTCTTTAGAGCCGTTGTGGGATTTTTATTTATTTTACATGGCATTCCAAAGCTGCAAAACCTAAAAACCTGGTCGGCGGCTTTGGGTGCGCCGCTGCCTTTATGTTTTCTATCAGCAGGCTTTATGGTAGTGGGTGGTTTGGGTTTGATTGTTGGCGTTCTGACGCCGCTTTGCAGCTTGTCTATTTTGGTTTCTATGGTTTATGCCATTATTGGCGAGCTGATTAAGGGCGATCCTATTGTTGCGCCCGATCCCTATTTATTGGGGGACTACTACGATGGGCCAGAGGGTCAAAAGGGCGAGCCACCTAGCTATGAGAAAGCCTTAATATTTAGTATGATGCTGACATTAATTATTGTGTTTGGGCCAGGAAAGTTTTCTTTGGACGCGCTTTTGCTGGGATAGGCTCTTGGCGTTCCTTATATCCTTCTATGTCTACAGATAGCCTCTGTCGTACTGGCCAGTTTGGTAATGTAATGACCTGGTTAGACAATTGAGCTAATTATTTAGCTTCTCGCAGAGCCGCTTTAGGTATTGCAAATTTAGGATTACGGAAATTAGGGTTATGAAAATTGGTGCAGGCTATCAAGACGGCTGTGAGTTCGCAGTTTGGGCACCGCTGCTAGAGAAGATCTCGGTAGAGGTGGTGAACTCGCAGGGCGAAGCTACTGCGCTGCTGCCGATGGATCAAGACGATCGCGGTTATTGGCACGCTAGTGCGTCTTATCTTCCGGCGGGAACGCTTTACCGCTATCAGATTGAAGCGGAGGGCGGCGTGGAAGCCTGGCCAGATCCAGCCTCTCGCTATCAACCGCAGGGCGTTCATGGCCCTTCTGAGGTGATTGACCACAGTGAGTATTCGTGGCAAGACCAAGACTGGCAAGGCGTTCGTTTGCCCGACTACGTTATTTACGAAGTGCATATTGGCACGTTTACGGATGAGGGTACGTTTGAAGCTGCGATCGCCCGACTTCAAGATCTAGTAGATCTGGGCATCACCGCTCTGGAAATTATGCCGGTGGCTCAGTTTCCGGGGGTGCGAAACTGGGGATACGATGGGGTGTTCCCTTACGCGGTGCAAAACTCATACGGCGGGCCGATAGGTTTAAAGAAGCTGGTGGATGCCTGCCATCAGCACGGGCTGGCGGTGATTATGGACGTGGTCTATAACCATTTGGGGCCGGAGGGCAACTACACCGGTCAGTATGGCCCTTATACGACTCCTCGCTATAAGACGCCTTGGGGCGATGCAATTAACTTTGACGATTCGTATAGCGACGGCGTTCGTAATTTCTTTATTAGAAATGCGCTTAGCTGGCTGCGCGACTATCACTGCGATGCCCTGCGGCTAGACGCGGTACATGCTATCTACGACTTTGGCGCTAAGCACTTTTTGCAAGAGCTAGCCGAGGCTGTAGATGTTTTTAACAATGACCATGCCTACCGCACTTATTTGATTGCTGAAAGCGATCTGAACGATCCCCGGCTGGTGCGCCCGGTGGCTCAAGGTGGCTATCAGCTAGATTCTCAGTGGAGCGATGATTTTCACCATGCGCTGCATACTCGGCTTACGGGCGAAACTATCGGCTACTACAGCGATTTTACGAGCCTGGAGATGCTGGCGTCTGCGGTTCAAGAGCGCTTTGCCTATGCGGGCCAGTATTCTCCTTTTCGGCGTCGCAATCACGGCAGTCCGGCGCTAGATCTGCCGTCCTATCGCTTTGTGGTGTGTAACCAAAACCACGACCAGGTGGGCAATCGAATGACGGGCGATCGCTTTACCAGCCTCATCTCTTTTGAGGGGCTTAAGCTCGCTGCAGGGATGACGCTGCTTTCTCCGTTTATTCCGCTGCTGTTTATGGGCGAAGAATACGGCGAGAAAGCGCCTTTTCTTTATTTTGTAGATCACGGCGATGAAGGGCTGCTGGAATCTGTGCGCCAAGGTCGCAAAGAAGAGTTTCGAGCTTTCCACAGTGAAGGAACGCCGCCCGATCCGGGTAGCCCAGACACTATGAAAAAGTCAACGCTGAGCTGGCCGACAGACAGTACGACGCAGCTTACCGAAGAGCAGCAGATTCTATATCGGTTTTACAAGCGTCTGCTCAAAGTCCGTCAGGAGTGCGAAATTATGAATATCTCTCATCATCCAGAGATTAAGGCTGAACATACAAACGATGTGCTCTTTTACACCCGTCAAAAAGAGAACGGCGACTTAATTTTCTTGGCAAATTTTGGAGAGAAAACCGAGAAAGTTGAGCTACCCTTAGGCAATCAAACTTGGCACCAAAAGTTCAACTCAGACTCGCCGGAGTGGTCTGTTGGCGGCGAGTCCAACGCAGAGAGTGATCTGCCTGAAACTATCTCGCCAAAAGATTCTTCTACGCTCGCTATCCCCTGCCTCAGCATCGTTCTCTATCAAGCCGATCCCCAAGCTTAACTTTAAAAATAAACTCCCCATGCGTACTCCTGTAGCTACCTACCGTCTTCAGTTCACGCCCGACTTCGGATTTAATCAGGCCAAAGCCATCGTCGATTACCTCGATCGGCTGGGTATTTCTGACATTTATGCTTCGCCTATTTTTGCGGCTCGCATCGGGAGCCAGCACGGATACGATGTGGTAGATCCGACTCAAATAAATCCGGAGCTAGGCGGACGGGAAGTCTTTGAGTCTGTGGTGGAAGATCTGCAAGAGCGGGGCATGGGCTGGCTGCAAGATATTGTGCCTAACCATATGGCATACGATGGCCAAAACCATTACCTGATGGACGTGCTAGAGCATGGCTTGCAGTCTGAGTATATTGATTACTTCGATATTGAATGGGAGCATTCGTACGAAGATATTCAGGGTAAAGTGCTCGCGCCGATGCTGGGCGATTTTTACGATCGCTGCTTGGAGCGAGGTGAGATTCAGCTCAGCTACGAGCAAGACGGGCTAAAGGTCAATTATTACGGGCTGCACTATCCGGTGCGGGTGGAGTCTTATGCGGATTTTCTCTCGCATGAAATTCCCTGGCTGCGCCGTCAGATGGGACGGGCAGACACTAGCTATATCAAGCTGGTAGGGCTCATTAATACGATTAGAAATACCTTTCCGGCCATGGAAGGCAAAGAGCGAAAAATACAGGCGGCTTTTGTGAAGCAAATGCTGTGGGAGCTGTATGAGGAAGGCGGTGAGATCAGAACGTTTATCGATCAGAACATTGAGGCTTATAACGGCCAGATAGGTAAGCCTAAGAGTTTTGATTTGCTCGATAGTTTGCTGTTAGAACAGTTTTATCGACTTTCTTTTTGGAAGGTGGGCGCGGAAGAACTCAACTACCGCCGGTTTTTTACGGTGAATGAGCTGATTTGCTTGAAGGTGGATCATCCCAAGGTGTTTGACCAGACGCATTCGCTGATTATTGAGCTAGTAAAAGCCAGAAAGTTTAACGGACTGCGCGTTGACCATATTGACGGGCTGTACGATCCGCTGGGCTATTTAGAGCGGCTGGATGAGAAGACAGGCGGTGTGTATACCGTGGTTGAAAAGATTTTGGAGACGGATGAGAAGCTGCCGGAGCATTGGCCAATGCAGGGGACTTCGGGCTATGAGTTTCTTAACTATGTGAACGGTATTTTCTGCTGTCAGGCGAATCAGAAGCACTTTACGAGATTCTACAAGCAGTTTAGCGGTCAGCGCGATGGCTATGAGCGCATGATGTGGGACAAGAAGACGCTGATCGCTGAGACGAACTTGGTAGGCGATATTGATAATTTGGCGCGCTTTTTGAAGAAGGTGGCGAGCCAGTATCGCTATGGCCGCGATTTGACGGCGAACGGCCTGAAGACGGCGATTCAAGAAGTGCTGGTGACGTTTCCGATCTATTGCACTTATATTAACCAGCGGGGGAGTTCTAAGCGGGATCTTAAGTATATTCAATATGCGATCGCGCAAGCGAGAAGGCGTGTTCCTCAGCTATTGAATGAGCTAGAGCTGATTGAGCGGTTTTTGATGCTGGAGTATGAGGAGTCTTTGGCTTCGGAAGAGCGATCGCAGTGGCTGCATTTTGTAATGCGACTGCAACAGTTTACCGGGCCGCTGATGGCGAAGGGATTAGAGGACACGTTGTTCTATGTGTATAACCGCTTTATTGGGTTAAATGAAGTGGGCGGTTCTCCCGATCATTTTGGAATTTCGCTAGATAGCTTTCACACTTACAACAAGTATAAGCAGGAGCAGTGGCCGGTAGCGCTAAATGCAACTTCGACGCATGATACGAAGCGTAGTGAAGATGTGCGATCGCGTTTGAACGTGCTTTCTGAGCTGCCTGAAGAGTGGGAATCGGAGGTGAAAACCTGGAGCGAGCTAAATGATGACAAGAAGAATAGAACCGGCGAGCAGACAAGTCCTGACTGCAACGATGAGTATTTCCTATATCAGACGCTGATTGGAGCTTATCCTTTTGATGACGCGGAGCTGCCAGAATTTAGAACTCGCGTTGAGGAATACGTGGTGAAGGCGGTTCGCGAAGCTAAAGTGCATACGGCTTGGCTAAGACCAGATGAAGACTATGAGATGGGCTTTGTCAATTTCGTGACGGCTATTTTGACGCCTAGTAAGGATAATGTCTTTTTAGATAAGCTTCAGCACTTTCAAAAGCGAGTAGCCGAATACGGGATTTATAATGCGCTAGCTCAGCTTTTAATTAAGATGACAGCACCGGGTGTGCCTGATTTTTATCAAGGGACGGAGCTTTGGGATCTAAGCCTAGTAGATCCAGATAACCGGCGTCCGGTTGACTATACGAAGCGGCTAGAGGCTTTGGAGAGTATACAGACGCAGTGGCAAAAGCAACCGTCTGCTCTGGTTAAGGATTTGTTGAAAAAGAGAACAGACGGGCGGATAAAACTCTTTTTAACCACTCGAGGACTCGCTGCTAGAAATTATTTTCGGAATGTTTTCAGAGGGGGCATATACCAACCTCTTACCGTGACGGGCGAGCAGTCGGAGCATGTGATTGCCTATGCTCGTCATAAGGGAGAGCACACGGTGATTACGGTGGTGCCCCGGTTTTTGACGAGCCTGGTTGAGCCGGGTACGCTGCCGATTGGCAAGGCAATTTGGGGCGATACGGCGATAGAGCTGCCGGGTGGAGAGAAGGCAACTTGGAAAAATTGGCTAACAGAAGGGGCGATCGCGCCAAGCAATTCTTTGCGAGTCGGCGCTATTTTAGCTGAGTTTCCAGTGGCGCTCTTAGTCAGCGAAAACCACAGCTTTGAGGCGTAAGGAGGCAGGGAGGCTAAGTTGCTAGAACTTGTTGAACATGTAGACAGCGGCACATGTAGGACAGCGGCAGGTATAGTTGACTCCCGTAAAGATATTAAGGAGAAACTGCCGCTGAACTGACTGTTAGATGCTTGCGATCTACACTCGTTCTGCTTGAGAAGCGGTTACCGGATAGCGCAGTGTCGCAGCGGCGTCTGCTTTTTCGGGAACTTCGTCTCTATCGACAATGTAGACTTTAGCGTCGGTTGCCATTGCTTTAGAGGCGGCTAGGTCGAGTAAGTCGCGGCTGCTCGCGGTGCGTTCGTCATGGAAGTCTGCCTGACGCGCTTTTACGTCAAAGCTGCCCCACTTGTGAGTGTTGCTAGCTAGTAGCAATGTGTCAATTTGGCCGTTGTGGGCAGCGTCTAGAATCATGGAGAGATCGGCGGTTGCCTGGTTGTTGTTTTGTAGGCTGCCGTACTGTTCGCTAACTGCTTTTCGATCGGTTTGGAATTTGGGTTCGACTAGCTTGAAAGCGCGATCGCGAATTTCTTCTGGGCTAAGCTGATCGGGCTGGTAGGCGACGGCCTCTTCCATCAGGTGAGGATAGTTGTTGGCCTGCTTATACATTGGGAACAGGAAGTCTACGCCCATGAATACGAGCGGGGCTTGCTGACCGGCTAGGGCATTTTGCACGCCATCGGCGACGGCCTGGAAGAAGCGAAGAATGTCTGTATTTTCGGAGTCTTTGCCGCTGCCTTGACCGTTGAAGACCATTTGGCCGTCGCCGCCTTTGCCACTGCTGCGGCTGGCGCTGTGGCCCTGAATGGATTCTTCTGGATCGTCGTAGCGTAAGGCGGTTGCTAAGTCTAGCGGCGTACTGCCTAAGTCTACGGCCTGAACGCTGTTGTGAGTGGCCTGGTACAGCCCTACTTTGTTTTGGCTGGCGGCTAGGATGTAGAACTGACCGTCGTTTGCTAGCAGTGGCAGCAATGGCTTGATATGAAACTGGTCGGATACGATGACCAGTTCTTCAAAGCTGACGGGGACTGTGTATTGGTGAAATTTTCCAGGACTTAGAAACAGCGCCAAACCGGTGTTCTGGTGCTGCCAGAAGTCTTGATTGTTGACCAGATCGGCTGCGGGTTGGAGCAACGTAGTCGCGTCGTTGGCGTCAACGCCCGTTTCGGCTAGCATCTTCTCAGCTTTCGAGAGCTGATTTTTGAGGCGAATGGGGTCTTGCTGGGTTTCTGCCCCTAGCTGATGGGTGGGAATATAGATAGAAACGCAGGGCGATTCCTGAGTATCCGCGAGCGTTTGCAGCCCTGTTTTTGAGAATAATGGCATTGTTTTTCCTTTCTTTTTGGCCGTTTAGAGATTTAGTTTCTTGCAGGTGGATGGGTGGCTTCTACTGCTTGAAAGGTCTCTAGTATCTTGTATGAATGCTTTGCGCCTTTTGGCACGACCCAGGAAACGCCGGGTTCTAGCGTGATTGTCTTGCCTTCTACCGTGATTTCAGCGCGGCCTTTGATTACGTAGCCGAGGGTTTCGTAGTCGCTGCTGCGAGCGGGCTTAACTTCGGCGTCGCCGGGTTCTTCGTTCCACTGGCGTAGGGCAATCGCACTACCGCTAACAAGTAGCTTTTGGCCCATGTCGCCGGTTGTTGCTTCGCCTACTTTAACGGTCAAATCATCTGTTTGCATAAAATTTTCTGAGATTTCTCTTTTGATAAAAATGGTGGCTTAAAATCCACTCGTTGTATCTACAGATTAGTTGAACGACCTGCATATCTCTGTCTTTCACTAGTAAAGAATCTGTTCTGTTGCGTTCTACCCTTCGAGATAAATTAGTGTCCACCTTTTGGTAGGCTATCAGGCTGATGGTGCTTCGTCTTGCAGCTGGTACGCATCTTTAGCCATAGATTTTGTAGTAAGGTTTGAAAGGCTTGACGGGTGCTTGATGACTTGCTTTTCTGGGTAATTCACTTTCTGGGTGACTCATTTTTCTGAGCTGCAAACAACTGTCGAGTCAACATAACTTTTGAGAGGATTCTTCGATGGCTGATACGACGCAAATTACCGTTAAAGATAGCGGCCCTTTTTTGGTGAAAGGCCCTATGACGCTGCTAGATGCAGAAGGCAATGAGTTCTCTGTGGATAAAGAAACGGTGGCCCTTTGTCGCTGTGGCGCTTCTACAACTCAACCTTTTTGCAGCGGGACGCATCGTAAGATCGCGTTTGAGTCGGTTGTTCGTGCGAATGAAGGCGAGTAGTTAGAAACAGTTGCCCCAGTTAACTTATGAAGTATCCCAAAACGCCGGACGGACGATATTTTGTGGTGAAGGGGCGACTGTGGCGATGTACCAATCCGGCGCTAAATGAGGAAGTGCGGCAAGGGTGGGTAAAGCGGTTGATGGATGCTCGGCGGGCGGTGAAGGATGCGAAGCGGGCTGAGGATGAGCTGGCTTTGAAGGCGACGCGATCGCAAGTAGACGTGGCCAAGGTGGCTCTGGGTGAGAGAGGGCCGGTGTGGTGGACGGATGACGAGCCGGATTACAACCGATACATGGCTAAGAATACGCCCTACTCAGACTGGTACGCGCAGCTTGATTGAGGCATTACGGGTTTGGCAATGCCTAATACGTAGTTTGCAAGATTCTATACCGTATTTTTATACACAAGAAGTTCCGCTGTAGACCGAGTGGATATGCGGATAGCGGTGTTCTTTTAGCCGGCATGGGGACTCTAGTAGGGATGTGTTACCGACCTCCTTGAGCGTCCTTGAGAATGTCTAGTCCTATTCAGCTATCTGTAGATCCAATAACTCAGCATGTAAGTGCGAATCACCCGAATGCAACGCCTTCTGTGATTTGGGATCAAATAGTGCAAACGGCTGTGCGAAACAGTGCGCCGGGGCCAACGATTGCGTCTAGGGCTTATGGCATTTTGCATACGGCGATGTACGACGCCTGGGCGGCTTATGATGAAAATGCGATCGCAACTACCGGTACTAATATTCAAAGGCCGACTGCCGAAAAGACGGCTGCTAACCTGACAGAATCGATGAGCTTTGCCGCTTATCGGGTGCTAGTTGACTTATTTCCTGGCCAAAAAAATCTGTTCGATCAGCAGATGCAGTCTTTGGGATTTAGCGTAGAGAACAATACAGAAGATATGGCGACTGCTGCGGGCATTGGTAATGCGGCGGCTAAGGCGCTGTTAGCAGCCCGCCACGCTGATGGCTCCAATCAGCTTAATAATTATGCTGATACCACTGGCTATCAGCCGACGAACGCCAGCGGCAATCAGACGAATCAACTGGATAAGTGGACGCCTGAACTGTTGGGCGATCCTCAAAATCCAAAGGCTCAAAAGTTTCTGACGCCTCAGTGGGGAGCGGTTATTCCTTTCGCGCTAGATGAGCAAAGTATTGAAGCGTTTCGCCCGGTTGCGCCGGAGCCTTTTCTTTTGGTAGAGGGGGCGACGGTCTATTTTAGTGAGGGTGAAATTGAGCTGGCTAGTGGGCAAAGAGTAAAGATTGATCGCAGCATAGTTGGCACCATTATCAATCCAGCTTTTATAGAACAGAGTGAGCAGGTAGTAGAGATTAGCGCTGGGCTAACGGATCAGCAAAAGCTGATTGCGGAGTTTTGGGAAGATGCGGGGGGAACTGCGTTTCCGCCGGGAACCTGGATGACTTTTGGCCAGGTAATTTCGGCAAGAGACGCGCATTCGATTGATGATGACGCGCTGCTGTTTTTCGGGTTGGCAAACGCGGCTTTTGACGCTGGGATTGCGGCTTGGGAAGCTAAAACACATTACGACTATGCACGTCCGGTTCGCGTTATTCGGGCGCTCGGCGCACTGGGCCTGCTGAACGGTGGCCAGGTGGGTACGGACGAGATAACGGGGGAAGAGGGCTTTGTGATTGAGTCCTGGGGCGGGCCTGGTCAAGGCACGAAGACTATTTTGGCGAAGAACTTTATTACTTATCAGACGCCGAACAGTCATCCTTCGCCGCCGTTTGCTGAGTATGTGTCGGGCCACAGCACTTTTAGCGGTGCGGGGGCGGCGGTGCTGACACAGTTTACGCACAGCAATGTGTTTGGGGCGGCTGTTACGTTTAACACCGGAGACTCGCGATTTGAGCCGGGTCTGGTGCCGGCCAAGACGCTGACGTTGAGTTGGGATACGTTTACTCAGGCAGCGGATGAAGGGGGCATGTCTAGACTGTATGGCGGTATTCACTTTGAGGATGGCGATCTGAATGGTCGGAAATTGGGGCGAGATGTGGGCAATGCGGTTTGGTCTAAGATTCAGCAGTTTGCAGATGCTTATGCCCCGGTTGTCTCCTTGTCTCAAGAGCGGCTAACGGTGCCGACCAATGGCTTAGCTCCCGTGAGCGCGGACTATCAGGCGAGTGTACAGCAGACGAGCTTTGACTTCTTTGAAATAACGCCAAAGCAAGGGATTGTGCTGCTGCTAAGTTTTGACTCGGGGACGGCTGTTTTACAGCAAGATTTTAATTTGAGCCTGGAGGGCAGCCAAAACATTAAGGGTATTAAGCGGTTGGAAGATGGGAGCGCACTGATTTCGATTGCCGGGGGCGTTAGCAAGGCAAATTTGAGGGTGGTGCCGACAGCTTCTAGAACCGGGTTTAAGACGATTGAAGCGCGCGTTGTCGATGGGCTAGGCTATCGCGTGGCGGCGGCAGATACACTCAGTATGAGTCTGTTGGCTCCGACGGAAGGTGAGTTTATCGATTTGCGGGGGGCGGCGACCGATACGCTAACGGCGCAGGTGAGCGTTTATAGCGAAGCGGTTTACGACAATCTAGTGGGCTTTTATCGGACGAATGAGAGCGGAGATGTGTTAGATGCTCAGGGCCACTTGGTTGCCGCTGTGGGTACAAAGGCGTATAGACAGGCGGTGGTCGATCATCGGCTGGATGCTGTGGTGGCGAGTGAGGGGACTTACGATTTGACGTTTGAAGGGCGATCGCTGCTAGGGACTTTCTTGATTGCGGATGGTTCGTTTGAGAGCTTTGATCTCGATCGCGTGTATGTGTCGGGTGTGGGCAACAATGCGGACGGGCAGGATCATATTCATAAGATCGGCGAAAATGTGTTCGCTTTTGAGGATATGGTGGGCGGCGGCGATCGCGACTATAACGACATGATTTTTTCGGTTCGCTTCTAATATCTCTCCTACAAACTCTCTCCTAATAGTTTCCTTGAATTTCTTCGCAGTGCTGAAGGCCAAAATATTCAAGTACTGTGAGGAGAATCTTGTTGAGAGAAGTCTCTTTAGAAAAAATCTCTTTAGAAAAAGTCTCTCTGTTCTGAAGTCTCTTGCGATTTGACCGTTAGCGCCTGGGCTGCCATAAGAGATAAAATCTCGTCGCCTACGATTTTATAGTCTTGCCAGCCGAGTTCGGCGCGAGCATCTTTAATGTCGTAGACGGGTCTGCCTTGAAGAGCCGCTTTTTGAAAGGCAGCAAACCGGCGAATGCCTTGCTCAAAAACGGGGAGGTTAGCGTCTTGCAGCAGCTTTTTGACCTCTTCTCCCGCTTTGCTAGGTTTGGGTGGAATCGAGGTGATGAGAATGCGATAGTGGCGGGTGCTGATGTCTTTGAGATACTGGATGGTGAGCACTAGCGCGTCTAGGGCCAGAATGTCGGGCGTGGTGGGGAGCACGAGCAAGTCGCAGGATTCGGCGAGGGTAGAAAGATCTCGCGAGGTGGGCCTAGCTTGAGTGTCGATGACGATGTTTTGGTGGGGTTTGGCTTTTGGCCCGGCGTCCCATTCGTTAAGCACTGGAAAGGGGAGTTCGCCGCGTTCGGCCCAGCCAAGGGCGGAACGATTGGGGTCGGCATCTATTAGCAGCGTTTCGCCCTGGCCCTGTAGAAAAGCCGCGAGGTGAATTGCGGTCGTCGTTTTGCCGACGCCGCCTTTGAAGCTGGCAACGGTGATAATCATTCAAATAGCCCGTGGGCTGCGCATCGTCGAAGTCTACCAAAATCTGCCGGAACCTGCCGAAATCTACAGAAGCGGCGAAGATGTGTAAGGTGTATTACGATTGGCGTTGGCTTAAATCAGGACGGGGTAAGGGCGTGAGTGGGCCGCGAGAGACTATTGATTTGCCGGATGAGCAGGCGACTAGGGCGCTGGGTCGGGCGCTGGGAGAGCAGCTTGTGGCGGGCAGCGTGCTGTTGCTAAAGGGAAATTTGGGGAGTGGAAAAACGACGCTGGTGCAAGGGTTGGGCGCGGGGCTGGGAATCGATGCAATCGATAGTCCGACGTTTACGCTGATTAATGAATACATGAGCGGGCGGGTGCCGCTGTATCACATTGATTTGTACCGGCTTTCGGTAGAACAGGCGGATGCAATGCAGCTAGAGACCTACTGGGACGGGCTGGAGGTTGCGCCGGGAATTGTGGCGATTGAGTGGTCGGAGCGGTTGAGCTATTTGCCTGAGCGCGCAGTAGAAGTGACGCTGAGCTATTTGCCGGCGGAAGGGCGCCGGGCTGAGATTGCGTGGGGCTGAGGTTGAGTTAGAAAAATTCAGCTAGAGCTAGCGCGTTGAAGCATTAGTACGGCAGCTGCAGTGCGGACTCCGGGATTAGCTGAGTCATGATGCCCCAGTTGATTAGGGTGCGGTAGGCGATTTGGAGGGTTTCGCCAAAGGCGACGATGCCATCTTCGTGTCCGGCCATGACGAAGATTTTGCTGCGGGGCAGGTCGGTTTCGGTGAAGAGTCTTTGGGTTTCGGTGGCCATTTCTGGCGTGCCGTAGGGGATGGTGGCGCGGGTGGTGGGCACCTGGTTTAGGAGCTGCTGCCACAGCCGGGGGTGGTGGACGTGGAGGATGGCGTGGATGCTGGGATTTTGACTGTAGATAACGCCGTGGGTGAGTGATTCGGAGGAGGCTTTGCGATCGCCTTTGCAGGTAAGGGCGTTTTGGGCTAAATCGAAGGTGGTGACCAGGGCGTAGTCGTTTGCGGTGAGGGTGGGTAAGTGGCCAGTTTGGGTGCCGGAGATGATGAACTGGGGCCGACCGCTGGGATTGAGTTTGTAGCGCTGCGAGAGGTTCCCGAAGCCAATGCCGTCGGGGTATTCGGCGATGAGGTTGAGCTGGTGGAGCGCGTCGCGGTAGCGGGTGAGTTCGGTGACTTCTCTGGGCTGGATAGCGGCGGTTTTTTCCCAATCGCAGCGGTATTTGATTACGCCTTCGTCAATCATGATGCGGACTGTGGTTGGGCTGGCGCTGGGCTGGCAGCGCTCATCCAGTCGAGGATGAGCGGATTGACGATTTCGGGACGTTCGTCATGGGGGCAGTGGCCGGTGTTGGCGATTGCGCTAAACGTCACGTTTTTTTGCGGATCGTCGGCTAGCTTTTGATAGATGCCTGCCGCAGAAATCGGCGTCCAGGGATCTTTTTCTCCCCATAGGACGAGTAAGGGCTGGGTGACTTTGGGCAGCAGGTCGCTGGGTTTGGGGCCGGGCGGCGCGCTCAGGATGGATGCGAATACTTTTTGGGCACCGGGCTGACAGGCGGGGCCGTGGAGGATGTCGATGAGTTCGGGGGTGATAGCTTTGCGATTGCCGTAAACCTGTTTGAGAGATCCTCTTATGCGCCCTTTGGTGCGAACGCGGTTGAAGAGGAAGGGGCCGGTAAGCCGGGAGCTAACTAGCTTGGAGAAGGTGCCCATAACGGCGCGCAGTGGGCCGGGCAGGTCTTCGGGGCGGTGGTTGAGGCTGCCGGCGCAGTTGAGGAGTACGCCGCCAGTGGCTGTTTCTGGGTAGGTGGTTAGCGTCATGAGCGCCATGAGTGCGCCAATGGAGTTGCCGACAAATATGGCCGGTGCTTGGACGTGGGTTTTCCAGAAGTCGTGAATGAGTTTGACCCAAAACTCTAGGGTGTAGCTGATGTCGGGCTTGTCGGAGTCGCCGAAGCCGAGCAGGTCTAGGGCGTAGACTCGGTGCCCGGCGGCGGCGAGCGCTGGAATATTTTTGCGCCAGTGGCCGATAGAGGCGCCAAAACCGTGAAGCAGTACGATGGGCGGGCCTTCGCCATAGGCGACGTATTTAATGTCGTAGCCGCGCCAGTCCCAGTTGAGCTTTTGGCCGGTGTAGGTTTTGACTGCGCTTGGTCTAAGGGGCGTTGAGGTAGGCGCAGAGGTCTTATGGATGGGAGAGGCCGTCATTCGTAATGTTTGTACTTTGGTGGCTCTCTATCATACCGAACATCTTGAAGTCATTTTGAAGTCGTCCCGAAGTGGTCTGTAGAATGACGGCGCGGCGTGGAGCTAGAACTGGGTACTGGAATTTTAGGAGATGCGGGGCCGCATTCCGACTTGCTGCAGGAAGTCTTCTAGCCAAAGGGATTCTTCGAAGCGCAGAGGGGGCAGAGGGGAGTGCCGGTAGTTGACGAGGAGGTCGGTGCGATCGCAAGCTTCATCAACCATCGGCTTTAACAAGAGGGGCAGCTCGTCGTTACCGCTAAGAGGCAAGCTGATTTCTGGAATGGGTTCGGTGACGTTCCAGGTATAGAGTTCGGCTCTCGGTCTTTGCTCGCTGCGGCTAATGAGAATACGATAGTCGCCAGACTCGTCGGGGCCGTAGATAGAGGGGGGTTCCCAGCCGCGCAGCAAATCGATTTCGACGAAGTGGCTAGGGCTACCAAAAATAGTTTCCCGCTGGCGTTCGTAGAGTCCGCGACCGCGACCGGGGCGTTTTTTCTTGGGCGATAGGACTTCAACGACGGTGATGATTTCGCCTGCGGCGTTGACGATCTCTAGATAGGTCTCGTAGATTTTTTGGGGCACCGGAACCAGAACAGAAATGGGGCGTTTCTGTGGGGCTTGAATGGGATCTGGGTTAGCTGCCTCAGCGCTGGGCCTGGGTGCTAAAGACTTTGGATGCATGGAAATGGCAATGTCTTTGAGGCTGTGCTCTTGATCGCTATCCTGAAGATTGCTGTCGGCTCGCCAGCTAAAGCCGGGTGAGCCGACGACTAGCGAATCCTCACCGCTGACCTGATAGCGTCTTTCGCATATTCTGATTTGATAGATGGGTGCAAGCTGGTGATCTAGCCGGTTGGCGATTGCCTGGATGAACTTTCGATGGACAGTGGGCCACAGATCGGGATGTTCGAGGTAGGGATTCATCCCTGGAAAAGGAATTGGCATGGTTGAGCACTTCTGATTCGCGAGAACTGAAGATACTTAAGGCAAAGGAGCTGCGAGCGTTCGTTTGTAACAGTTGTCAGTGGCGCTAACTGCCTTAGGACTCTGTTCTTGGAACACTTCGCTTGCTAATTCGTCTGCCTCTTCGCATCTACTTTCATTGTTCAAAGAGATGTCCGTCCTTCAGACAGGTTTTCCGTATTCTTTCTGATAAAAACTGACTATTTTTGACATCAATATTTCTTGATTTATTGCCGATTATCTGCATTTGGTTGCCGATCGTCTGTCTATTAGCACCGATCTTTTGAGGTGACGGTGCGATCAATCGCAGGCTGATGTGGATTTTGTGAGTAGACCATAGCCGCAGATCATGACAGCAAGCTTTATCGGCAAGGAGTGTCGTAAGCTGGTGGAGCACAGCTATCGTCGATAGGTTCAGATGGAAACGCCCAACTTTATGCCCAATCTTATCGTTTGGGCCGCTGTTGTTCTTGGTATTGGAGGATTCGCGATTGGCTCTATGGTGAATGCATACTTGCAGCCTATCCCGGCTATTCCGTTTGAAGCTGAGGTGGTTGAAGAGCCCTCTATGCCGCTGTCTAATGCTGGACTAGAAACGTTTGTGGGTGCGGTCGGGACATACAGGGCAAAGGACTATAGAGGGGCGATAGAGCAGTTTACTAAGGTGATAGAAGAAGAGCAAGGCTGCGCGGAGGCTTGGCACAATGTTGGGCTGGCCTATGCCAATGTGGGCGATAACAATAAAGCCGTGCGTAGCCTGCTAAAGGCGAGCGATGCCTACGATAAGCAGGGTACAAAAGTTGGGCTAGATTTGATTAAACAACATCTTGAGAAGCTGAAAGCGCTGTAGC
>Ga0115546_1000538_pt1 | contig 25609 bp, 27 predicted proteins | sample COGITO_mtgs_1004_FD_87186 | JGI IMG/M metagenome (GOLD analysis project Ga0115546, IMG submission 87186) | Pelagic marine microbial communities from North Sea - COGITO_mtgs_100413 | ecosystem: Environmental > Aquatic > Marine > Epipelagic | place: Germany:Helgoland, sampling site Kabeltonne...
CACCGGCAAAAATTTCCAGCAGTTCTTCTATCTGTTCGACGCCGGTAGTCTCATTCAAAGAAATCCCAATCGTCTCTTTACCAACTCGTAGATTGATCTTGCGGGCTTGCGATCGCGCCAAAATTTCCTCAGTCTGCGCTCCTGTTTGCACCGTCAGCGTATCAAACACAGGAGCCTCGCCCAGTTTATAGCCCAGCTTCTTTAATCCATCAGCTAGCGCAGTTGTCAGGCTATGCACCCGCTGCGCGATCGCCCGCACCCCAATTGGCCCGTGATACACCGCATACGAACTCGCAATAATCGCCAGCAAGACCTGCGCCGTACAAATATTGCTCGTCGCCGAGTCGCGGCGGATATGCTGCTCTCTAGTCTGAAGCGCCAAACGCAACGCCGGAGCACCTTTTGCATCCTTAGAAAGCCCCACCAAACGGCCCGGCAGCTTGCGAGCATACGCTTGCTTAGTCGCAAAATAAGCCGCGTGCGGGCCGCCATAGCCCAGCGGTACGCCAAATCTTTGCGTATTGCCAACCGCAATATCGGCGCCAAACTCACCGGGAGCCTTTAGCAGCGTTAGGCTAAGCAAATCGGCGGCAACGGTCACAATTGTCCCTATCTTGTGCGCGCGCTCAACAAAGCCGCTGTAGTCAAAAATCGCGCCATCGGTCGCTGGATATTGCAAGAGTGCGCCAAAGAACGGCCCTTGCTGGGAAAACGCATCAGCGTCTTGGTGATCGCCGATGACAACTTCTATTTCTAAGGGTTGCGATCGCGTCTTTATCACCTCAATGGTCTGCGGATGGCAAGCCGCCGACACCCAAAACTTCTTTGCCTGCCTCGCGTCCTTGTTCTTGCAAACGCCAAAGCTCATGCTCATCGCTTCCGCTGCCGCCGTTCCCTCATCGAGCAGCGAAGCATTCGCAATCTCTAGCCTCGTCAAATCGCTCACCATCGTCTGATAGTTCAGCAGCGCTTCTAGCCGACCCTGCGAAATCTCCGGCTGATAAGGCGTGTACTGGGTATACCAACCCGGATTCTCTAAAATATTTCGCTGAATGACCGGCGGCGTAGTGCAGCTATGGTAGCCCAGGCCAATATAGCTACGGCATACCTGATTTTTTGCGGCGATCGCGGCAATCTTTTTTAGCGCCTCAGTCTCGCTTAGCGCCGCATCCACATCCAGCGCCTTAGTCAACCGAATGCCCGCTGGAACAGCCGCTGAAATTAACCCTTCCACCGAGTCAAACCCTAAAACGCTCAGCATTTTAGCAACGTCTTCATCCGTTGGCCCCAGATGGCGCTTTGCAAACTTTTCAGACGGAAGCTGCGCTATCCAACCCGCTTTCTTTGAGGAAGATGCTGCGCTAGTGGCGGTTTCAGCCGGAGCAGATAGCACGTCAGAAGCAACAGCCGTTTGATCGTATGACATAGATAGTAAAGATTGAAACAGTTCAAATAAAAGCGAAGAGTACTAAGCGATCGCCGCGCCCCCAGTAGAAAACCAAAGTCAACGTAGCGCTTAGAGGTTCTTATCATTGTGTAACAAAAGACGCTTTATAGACTAGGCCCAGCGAACCGGGCATAGCTAGTGAAGACGATTGCTTTAGAAAATGCGCTAGAGAGAAAAGATAAACAGGCGATCGATTTCAACAAGCAAAACCGTTCCATCTCTTACTTCCCAAGGCTTAACGGCTTCTTAGAAATACCATCGTCAGCGGCCAATAACCCGCTAAAACCACTCGCTCTTGCAATGTATCGAGGACTTTCAACGACTCGTATCTACACTGCTTATAGTTAAACTTTAAGCTTGTAAATAACCCTCTATTCCAGAGCAAGCAAAACAAACGCCCGCTTGCTCAAACCCTAAAATGGCCCTACAAACAGACGTTCGATTTTTTTCTCATGAGCATTCAATTTCAGCTCAAAGCTAATCGCCCTCTACCTGATCCTTGTATTCTTCAGCAGACATGGCATCGTCTAGCTCAGCCAAATCATCGGCCTTTACCTTAATTAGCCAGCCATCACCATAAGGATCGTCAGCGATCTGCTCAGGCGACTCAATCAGCGCCTCATTGCGCTCTATCACCTCTCCATTCACCGGCGTCTTCAAATCTTCAACCGCCTTCACCGACTCAATGGTGCCAAAGTTCTCGCCTTTCTCAACCGTATCGCCGATTTCAGGCAGCTCTAGAAAAACCACGTCGCCCATCTGATCGACCGCAAACGAGGTAATGCCAACCGTCACGACCTTGTCTTCCTCGTCCACACGAATATATTCGTGAGTGTCCTGATATTGCAGGTTTTCGGGATATTCGAATGCCATAAGAAATTCTGGGTGAAAGCGCTGAATAAGTAGAGATTATTTCATAGTTTTGCAGGAGTTAGCCGGAGAGGCAACTCCAAAATTATGAAGCCAAAGCTGAGATCGACAGAAGTGAATTAAGCCCTTTAGGCCCGATCGACTAAAGTTTTACAGTCGAGCTTTCGCCACCTTTTTTGCCGGAGCCGCTTTATAAAACGGCCGCTTAACCACCGTAGCCGGATAAGTTTTGCGCCGAATAGCCACCTCTATTGTTTGTCCTGGCTTAGCCAACGCAGGCGGCACGTATCCTAGCGCCACCGGATATCCCAGCGTTGGAGAAAGCGTACCGCTAGTGATAACGCCCACAGACTCATCCCCTTGAAGCATCAGATAGTCGTGGCGAGCAATATTGCGACCTTCTAACGTCAGGCCTACCAGCTTACGCTCCAATCCATTAGCCTTTTGCTGCTCTAGTACGGTGCGCCCGATGAAGTCTTCTTTCTTATCGAGATGAACCAACCAGCCCAAGCCCGCTTCTAGAGGCGATGTATCATCGTCAATATCCTGTCCATAAAGCGCCATAGAAGCCTCCAACCTTAGCGTATCTCTTGCGCCTAGCCCACAAGGCTCCACGCCCAAGTCTATCAGCGCCTGCCAAACTTTTGCCGCCGCCGCCACCGGCACCATCACCTCAAAGCCATCTTCGCCGGTATATCCGGTGCGAGCGAAAAAGGCAGGCTCCCCCAGTATCTGACCGGTCAGGTGGTTGTATCGGGCGATCGCCTGCAAATCCTCATCGGGGCAAAGCTGCTGAAGCAATTCCGTAGCGCTTGGCCCTTGCACCGCAATTAGCGCCTGCGCCTGCGATAGATCTTCAAGCCGCACCCGCTCAGACAAATGAGCTAGCAGCCAGTCTCTATCCTTTTGAGTCGTGCCTGCGTTCACAATCAGCGTAATCCGTTCTTCATCGCCTATTCGGCCCTGATGATACACAATCAAGTCGTCGATAATGCCGCCCTGCTCATTCAATAGCACCGTATACTGGGCCTTTCCCTGGCTCAGTCGGGAAAGATCGGAAGGCACCAGCATTTGCAGCTCGGCGATAACAGAGGGCCCAGTCAAAATGAACTTACCCATATGGGAAATATCAAAGGCCCCCGCGTTTTCTCGCACGGCCCGATGCTCTTGCTGAATACCGCTAAACTGCACCGGCATTTCCCAGCCAGAAAAAGCTGTCATTCGGGCATTTTGTTTAATACAAAGGCTGTATAGCGGCGTACGAAGCAAGGTCGTCATAAAAAGATTCACTAGCGAGTAAAGCAGTCAAGTGAACTCATTCTACTGAGGTAAGGAGCAATCGCAAACTTAGCGACTTTTCTGCTGGTAATTTCACCAGGTACTTATGAAAGTTCCAGTTTGTGTATTTTTTAACTAAATCTTCTTTATCTACCTTCTCGCTTTCCGGGTGCCGTCAGTAATTATGAGTATATGCAGTATTTTCTAATACCTAACTCAAAGATAAGAGTACGGATAAAAGACCATGAGTGATGTTCTGTTGGGTCGCGGCGTCGCGGGCAGTTGGATGAATACGGTTCAGAGCATCATGGGGTCGCGATTGCACAAATCCAGCTTTGTCGTGCTCGACGCTGGACAAAGCGGCTGCATTACGTTAGCCGAATGGTTCAGCGCCCACAAAGCCATTGCATTCCAAGAAGACATCCTCAGTCAGGCCGTGCGGTTTCCCCGTATGAGCATCTACCAGCGCATACGCCAATCGGCAAACGACGTATACGGCTTTAACGTATCGGTAGAACAGCTCAGACAGGTACAGCGCATCGCCGATCCTAATCAATTTTTGCAAGATCTGCGGCGAGGCGGCTGCCGGATAATCTTTCTAAATCGGCGCGATATGTTGAGACATGCGATCGCGACTCTTAGGGCATACAGTCTCAATTGCCGCTTCGATATGGCCTCCAACGAAGCCGACACAGCGCCCCGCAGTCAGTTCACAATAGACGTTGCCGAGCTGCTCGACTGCCTAAAATACATGGACAACCAAAGGCTAGAAGCTCAGGCGATGCTCTACGACTTGCCCTACCTCTCACTCACCTACGAAGACGACCTGATGAATCCAAACAGCCATGAGGGCACTGCCAAACGGCTCTCTGAGTTCTTAGAGATTCCTAACATCAAGCCCACCAGCAGCAAACTCAAGCTCGTCCACCAGCAGCTAGCCGACATCGTTGAAAACCATGACGAACTGTGCGAAGGCGTCGGAAACTCTGAGTATGCCTACCTGCTCACAGACAGCCGCTACATCATGACGGTCTAAGCAGCCATTAGCGCAAACTCACAGGCACGAAAAAGCCGCCTGCAAAAGATAGGACAGGCGGCAGCATCAATCAAAAACGACGAGTCAATTCCTACAGAGCAGCAGGGTCGACGCCTGCTGGCAGCAGAACAGTATCAATCACGTGGATAACGCCGTTGCTAGCGGTAACGTCAGGCTGCTCAACGGTTGCGCCATTAACGGTGACCGTCTCGCCATCGACGACGACATCCACATCTGTACCCTCGAGCGTAGCAACCATACCGCTTTCTAGATCAGCAGAGGTTACCGCACCATCGACTACGTGATAGGTCAAAATTTGACTTAGCACTTCCTGGTTCTCAGGGAGTAGCAGCTGGTCAAGGACGCCTTCCGGTAGCGCTGCAAACGCTTCATCAGTCGGCGCAAAGACGGTATAAGGGCCTGGCTCGCTGAGCGTTTCGGCAAGGCCAGCAGCTTGAAGCGCAGAAACTAGGGTGTTGAAAGAGCCATTGGCAGTCGCCACATCAACAATCGTATCGCCCTCAGTCACCGCAGGCTCAGTCATAGCGTCAGGGGTCACTTCTTCAGTAGTCGCGGTATCAACCGTATCCGCTGGCTGATTATCGCAGCTGACAGCTACTGGCAAGATAAGTAGAGCGGCAGAAAGGCCAGCTAGCTTTTTGAGTGACTTGTTCGAAATTGAAAAACGCATTAGGGGTTTGGTTATATCTAAGTGAGCTATAGAGTCTAGGTTTATCCTTCCTACCGCAAGCAAGACTTTCTACATCCAGCTGCTCGTCAGGTTAACCTGCTCTCATAAATTCATTAGACAACTGAAAAATTAGCATTCTTCAACCCTTTCAATTACGGTGTTGTAATAATTCCGTGACTTGCGCTCGTTGGCCTGATTCCGTAAGCATAGGGAAAGCACTACGAAAGAGCACTGCGAGAAAGCCGTTTTAAGAAGGATCAAAATAAATGAATGTTCTATTTGTAGAAGACGAGCCAAAGATTGCCAGCTTTGTGCAAGTAGGACTTAAAGAACACGGCTTTGTAGTGGACTACTGCGATCATGGCGATAGGGCGTATGAGAAGGCGATCGATAATGAATACGACGTTATTTTGCTCGACATTATGATGCCAGGCAAAGACGGGCTGTTTATTTTGAAGCACCTGCGGCAAGCCGGCCGCAACACCCCAGTCATTCTACTCACCGCTCGTAACGAGCTAGACGACCGGCTACAGGGCTTAAACCTAGGGGCAGACGACTACATTGCCAAGCCCTTTTTCGTCGAAGAATTGGTCGCTCGAATGTACGCGGTGGTGCGTCGCAGCGTCGGCGAAAGGCAAAACCTGGTCACCGTAGGCCCCTTTAAGCTAGATCGAATTACGCGCACCGTCATCTGCGATCAGCAGGCAGTAGAGCTAACCACTCGCGAGTTTAATCTGCTGGAGTATTTAATGCGATCGCCTGGACGAGTTTTCACCCGCACCCAAATGCTAGAGCACGTCTGGGGCTACGACTTCAACCCCAGCACCAACGTAGTAGACGTTTGCATTCAAAGGCTACGCAAAAAAATAGACATCAAAGGTCAGGGCCGCTGGATCGAAAGCGTGCGCGGCGTGGGCTATCGGTTTCGACAAGCAGAATAGCCTCTACAACGCGCTTACTAGCTAGTCGCCCTTATAGCTCGTCTTTTATAACCTGTAATTCGCCTGTAGCCGACCACGAAGAGTAAGCAGTCTCTAACCCATAGCGGCAGGAGATACTTTCTAAACGACGGCAAAAGTCCTCCCGGTTAGCAATTCCTTCAATTCGGTGCACAATTTTGCCGCCTTCTATATAAAGCAGCGTCGGCAGCATTTTGAGCTGATAGTGATTAGCAAGCTTAAAGTTTTCATCAGCGTTAATGTTCAATAGCCTCAAAGACACTGGCCAGTCGGCGATCGCCTGATTCAAAGTTGGCGTAATTAGCCGACAGAGGCCGCACCAGGGAGCCTGAAAATGAACTAGCACTGGAACTGAAGAGGCTAAAACTTCCTCGGTGAAGGTTTCCTCAGTAACCGTTGTCATCATGGATAGAGATCTCGTAATTTTATGTTGGTTTTAATGGGGTTTTGACTTATAGGCGCTAGCATAAGCAGTCCAGACCGGTGCAGCAAGCAATTTTAGCTACATTCGCCCAGATAATGAAATCTTGATTTCAAACTAAGCGCTAGCCAAATATGCGACGTTCTTAAGTCGTTCAAGTTAAGCTGGATGTCTCAATGCTTATATTTTATACACTTTTGCCTACGCCACAGCGACTTTCTAGGAGAAATCCGTCGCTTTCCAAGTACATAATTTGGATATTTTGGTCAAGTCGTTCATGGCAAATTTAAGCATTTCTATAGGACAAACCAGCCCATACCAATGGCTAGCACTGCGCCTATCGTGGTATTGACAATATTCACCAAGTCATGAGTGAGCCACATTAGCTTTTCTTCTATAGTCGCGCCAATAATGCTTTCAACAGTGGTCGCGCCAAAAGCGGCTACAGCGCAAATAGCAATCCCTATTAGAGAAATCAGGCCGATACTCCAAGCGATCGCAGCTAAAGCGACCGACGCGATCGCCCCCGCTAAAGTGCCTTCCAAACTCACTGCGCCTTCCGTTCCTCTAGGCACCGGCTGCAGGGTCGTAATCAAAAAAGTCCTTTGCCCATACGCCTTGCCAATTTCAGTTGCCGTAGTATCCGACAGCTTCGTACTCAAAGATGCGACAAATCCTAACGCTAAAAGCGAGAGCCATAAATCAGAGCGCTCAGGCAGTAAACCATCACCTACCGCATTCCCCGAGCTAGCCGCGACAGCCTTAATAACAACCATTGCTAGCGCGCAGACCGCACCGGTAAGCGCCGACCCCCAAACGTTACCAGGCCCGCGTACGCCTCCTCTAGCTTCAGCCGTCCCTTCGGCCTCTTTTTGAGCGCTGCCAACTTTAGTCACCGCTGAACCGACAACAAAGTAAAAGAGCGTTGTTACATAGCCGCGCCAGCCCAGTGCGCCCCAAACAATAACGCCCAGCAGCCAGGCGTTGGCATAGCCAGATGGCGTTAGCAGTTTCTTAGGAATAGTAAAAGCGATCGCAATCAACGCAGTATTAATGGCCACGCCTACCAGCCAAGGATGGTTAATCCAATAGTCGTGTAGCGTCAGGTCACTGAATGCCATAAAACCCCCAAAACAAAATAAAGACTAGCCAGCAGTCTTAAACAAGTCACTAAAAAGGGTAGCTCATTCAAGCTACCCTCTCTTCAAAACTGATTCAAAACTCCGCTACTTAGTCGCGTTCTCCGACTGAGAGTATCGACCGTTGCGACCTCTATACCAGGTGCCATCGCGCGCACCAGCCGACAAGATATTAGAAATTCGGTTGCGCGCCTTGAGAAATTGAGTGCGGGGCACATCCTCAATAAAAATAGAAGACATCACATCAGCAATCTTAAACACCTCAGAAGGAGCAGAACGCAATACGCTGCTAACAGCTTCTGGCAAAGCACTCTCTCTGAACTCTGGCTGCACATACTTTTGCCATTCAGCGGCTCTACCGTCTTTCTTCTTTTGGCTCTCCGATGAAGTTTTCTTAGTTTTAGTACTCGCAGTAGAAGACTTTGGTTTGCGCCCAGGCTTTTTCTTAGCGGCTGTCTCAGTCTTCTGAGTCTTCGCCGCCGTTTTACGCGTTGTCTTACTACCAGATGGCCGACCGGGTTTGCGATTAGCCGTCGCAGTAGAAGCCGCTTTAGAATCAGACGCCTCGTCTTCGCCACCCTCAAACATATCGATGACAGTACGCAGACCTTCGCGTCTTTCCTGAATTTGGGCCAGTTGAGATGCCAAACTATCTGCCTGTTGAGCCAAATCGGACTCAACAGAGACGAGTTGAGAAAGGACAGGATCGCTCATTTTTAATTTCCTTATGGATTAGAGTTTACGTTTTTTTAATGAGAAAATAGCATTTCCAAATAGGCCGTAAGCGGCTTGCTGCAGGTGCATACAGCAAAAGCCAATCGGACTAAAAGGAAACCGTTCAAAAGAGGTGATGAAAGTAAGAGCAAGCTGCAAATAGTTTACACAGCACCTACGCGCAGCAGATCAAGTACTCCAAAATTAAGTACAAAATTGAGTGTAGCGCCTTCTTGGTTCGCTGCTCGATTGTCCAACAACATCTCGTAACGGAAAAACACAGTGGTTAAACTATTACATTAATCGAACAGTCGTCGTTTCTACAATATCTTCTACGACAACTATTGGGAAAGGTCAGCGTTTGGCTCAACCGGTTCAAGCCAACTATCATCGAAACACAATCGTCTTGTTATCATGCAGCATTACCCGATCTTCAATGTGGTAGCGCAGTCCTCTTGCTAGCACCGTCTTTTCGATATCCTTACCGTAGCGAACCAGATCTTTTGGAGCGTCAGAATGATTAATTCGCAGCACATCTTGATCGATAATAGGGCCACAGTCTAAGTCTTCTGTTACGTAGTGGCAGGTAGCTCCAATGAGTTTTACGCCCCGATCGTACGCCTGGTGGTAAGGCTTCGCACCAACAAACGAAGGTAAAAACGAATGGTGAATGTTGAGAATTTTGCCAGCGTAGCGAGCACACATCTCCGCAGGCAAAATTTGCATATATCTTGCCAATACCATCACCTCTCCGCTAGCCGCTTCAAACAAAGTCATCATTTCCTGGCAAGCTGCCTCCCTGGTTGCCGCGTTCACAGGGACGTAATGATAAGGAATACCGTGCCACTCTACTAGCCCTCTAAACGTTTCATGATTAGAAATAACGCAGACAATTTCGACATCTAGCTCCTGCGATCGCCATCGGGAGAGTAAGTCATACAAACAATGTTCGCCCTTAGAAACCAAAACAACCACGCGCCTTTTCTGCGCAGAATCACGCATGGTCCACTTCATCTCAAAGCGCTCAGCAATCGGAGCAAAGCGCCGACGCAGCCCATCTAGACTAAGAGGAAGAGAATCCGCCAAGATTTCTTGCCGCATAAAAAAGCGTTGGCTCTCTCGATCTGAGTGGTGCTGCGCCTCGCTAATCCAGCCATCGTTTGCCGCAATTAGCGCACTTACGGCAGCAACAACGCCAACGCGATCGGGGCAAGAGAGCGTCAGGATATATCGCCTAGAAGAATCCATTCCAATTCCAGTTAATATCGTTTCAACATATCGCAGACAAGCCAAATCCCCAAGTTCATTTCTACACGCCGCGCATGACCTCTTCTCATACCCAAGCACTCCGCAAGATAGTGCCCTTCCTTCTGCTGCCCGCCGGAGTGGGACTGCTCTTTAAGATGGCGATCGCTCCTTCGTTAGCGCAAACAGTACTCGCGTTTGCGCTCGCTATCTTCTGCCCGGAGCTAACTCGCATGGCCTGGATAGATCTTAAAAACATAGAAATAATAGCGACAGATCAAGCCTCAGCCACAGTTACAAATACAGTTTCGTCTACAGCGTCATCTACAGTAACACCCTCTATATCGGCAACGCAGATAGAACCGTCCGCAGAGCATCTCGATCAAACACAACAGCTCCATCGATTTCGCACAGTTGTTGTTAGTACAATTGTTCTAGAAGCAACAGGTTTTTATCTAACGTTTCTATCTCTTCCAGTAGGCGCAACCGCGATTATGCTGAGCCAGGTTTGGTTTAACTTGCTCGCCGCTGTTCAGCTTCAGCCTTCTCAGCCAGTTCCGGTTGTCCCATTCGGCATCCGAGATCGCCGAGCTGTTTTAGCGGTCAATGCCATCACGGCAGGGCTGCTTTGTTTGTGGCCCATTCCATCTATGCGTTTAGGACTAGCCGTTGCGCTCCTAACGCTAGTCACTCTCTTCTTAGCGATTAAGTATGGCTATTTAAAGTCCGCATAAGTTCGCGATCACAAGATTACGAATTAGCCGAAGAAAAAACGAAGAGAGTTCAAGGTCTACCAAAAAAAGTCTTTGTAAAAAGAAGAAAACGTTTAAATAGTGTTATTCTCAAAAAAGATACTTTTAGACATTCACAATTATAAAACTGTCCGAGGCAATCTGAAATAGATTTTTCCTACGAAAAATCTGCTAATTGATGAGGTGTTTAAACAAAAGCGCACTCACAAAAAGTTGTCTGAGAAGAAAGACAGGCACCAGCCTGACTATATTTATCTGGCTTATGAATCTGCTTCCGAGCCGCTTCTAAGCTTTCAAACAGATCCAAATTATCCCTAAATACAAGTCTAAGCAAGGAGAAATAAATCTATGTCAACCTCTGTTCTACCACAGCTCATGGAAGTCGATTCCGAGCTGTCCGCGCAGGTAACTGAGCTAGAATCGCGAATCACTGAGCTTCAGGAAAAGCGTAAGGGCATTCAAACTGTTATTGCAATGTTTGAGTCTGGCAGCGCTCCTGATATAACAGACATCGCTGCTGTAACGGGCGCTAGTGAAAAGTCCGATAAAGCGACTAAAAAAGCAACGGCTAAGAAAACGACTGCCAAAAAAACAGCGGCGAAAACAACCGCTAGAGCTGTAGGTAAAACGGCCAAAGCCAAGCGCGGTCGCCCAGCGAAGGCGAAAGTTGCCAAAGCCGCAGATACAACAAAGCCAGATAGCGCTACAGAAACAGCCAAGGCCGAACAGCAAGAGGCTAGTAAGCGCAGTGGCCGAACGGCCAACTGGCAGCGCTATGTGCAAGAGAACTACCGTAAAGAGGCTCTCCCAGACGTTATTGGAGGCGTCTTACAAGCGCAGCCCGGTACAGTCTTTAAGATTGCAGATGTGATGAATGAGGTCTTTAAAGAAGATATGCCCAAAAATCACTTTTTGAAAGCGCGCAATCGCGTCTCAAACATTCTTTCCGCAGGAGCGCGTGAAGGAAGCTGGTATAGAGGCCGAGGTGGTACATACAGCGTTTCAGAGAAAGCAGTCAAAGCCAGCTAACGCAATCGCCTGATTCAATCCGTTAGAGTCGAGCTACTCGATTCGAAACTAAAAGGGTTCTAGAACTGACGTTTTAGAACCCTTTTAGTTCTTCCTGTGAAGAACCCTTTCAACAGAAGCGATCGCAGCTCACATAATCGCGCTCTGCCGCTAGTCAAGGAATGAATCAAGAGCTAGACGGGTTGCTGCGGGAAAATGGTAGGAAAGCGGAACCTTTGATTGAGAGGCAACTTCAGCGCTAAAGGAGAAAGCGATCGCCCCATCATCTGTGCGTTCGTATATCCAAGACTCGCCTGGACAAACATCCGAATTAAGATTAGGCAGTGCCAAAGGCGATTCTCTATCTTGCTGCATCTGCTTAGCCATCAGTACTTTTTGAGTCAGTTCTAGCGCTAAAGCGCGATCGCCCGCCTCTTTCCATCGCCGAGCCAGCGTCTCTACAGGTAGCCGATTACTATTCCAGGCCGCCGTTTTCTCTTCGCTAATTTGCTGCTCAACGTCAGCTTGCGTTGTCTCGCAAACATCGAGCGCCTTCAAGATCTCTATCGCCCGCTGAGAAGTTATATAGGTATCGAGGTTGCTGAGGCTAAAGTAATAGACCGGAGAAAACCAGTAAGAGACTGTTGAGGTTAATCGATTATTAGAAAGCCTTGCCGTCGGTGAAAGCAGCGATCGCTGCAGCATCTTATATTGCAGCCAGGCATCAAACTGCAGCCCACTGGTGATAGAGCGTTCTGGCGGCTGACGGCTTGAGGTCTTAGAAGTAGAGCTGCCAACAAAACCGGCAATACGATTGCGATCGCTCAATCTAGTTTGCCATTTTGCTTGCCAAGTAGCGGGCAAACCTTCCATATGGCGCAATAGCCCCGACTGCTGCTCAGCTGTCAAAGACACCAGTAGCTGAGACACCAAATCTGGCTGTTTAGAAACCGATTCATTCAGTATCCAAGAAGCCTCCATGGCCTGTAGCATCAAATTTGCATCCGCATCTTGCCCGTGGCTTACCGCCAAGAGCAGTAACAGCTTTTGAGTATTTAGCACGTTAATAAACCCTGGCGACGCATAGCCAATCTCACTCATCAGCTCGAGGTTTACGTCCCAAAGAGGAGCGGGCTGATCAATCAAATGCGCCTGCAGTGCGGCTAAAGCAACTTCGTACTCAATTAGATAATCGTTCAATTCGGCAGGTAGTACTTCCAACGGGCCGGTCGTTTTAGCCAGCTGCGAAGTTAAAAACTCATTGAGCAATCCTTCTATCGCTCTATAGTCTCGCTCGGCAACCATATCTACGCGCACTAGAGCATCTGCGCTATTTGGAACAAACCCAAGCTGAGCAGCTAATCGATCAAACTGGTTAGCCTCATCGTTTTGAGACTGCTGAGGAATCTGTGACAGGAAAACGTCTGCGGCCACATCCATTCGAGCCGATTGGGTTCGAGCCTGCGCCCCCGTTTTGAACAGCAGCACCCAGGGCAGCCCAAACACGGCTAGAACAGCCAACAATGAGAAAGGTCGAGAGCGTCTAAGCTGCACTTTTTGGCGAGAAGTCAATTTCAATTTGTTTAGGTGAGAGGGAGAAGATAAAACGGTCAACAAAAACCAGCGCTTAGAACACTCTGACCACTACAAAGCGTTCCCGGTTAGTTTTAGAGAGGTTGGCTTTTGCTTATCTTTAGCACGTCTGATGTCATGCTAGACGCCAGTGCTGGCAATAAAGTGCGCGGCTATCTCTCTTAATGTCTATATCTTCATCTATGTGTCTTCATCTATGTGTCTTCATCTATAAGTCAAAACAACGCCGCTAAGCCAAAATATCCTAGGCGTTGAACTGCTCTATCAGCAAGGCTAGCTTACGCACCCTATTTCGTCGCTGATAGTCGCCGTCGCGCTCCTCACCCTCAAACAAACAACACGCTATCAAACAACACGTCACTAAATAACACACCCCCAAAAGCAACGCCTTCGAGGGTGTATCAACTAAGTCGTTAACAACTAAAGTATTAAGTACGAGGGCGAGCCTTGTTCACCTTCAGCGTACGACCCATCCATTCAGCGCCGTCTAGCGCCTCAATAGAAGCCTGCTCCTCTTCTTCACTTCCCATTTCTACAAAAGCAAATCCTCTAACCCGGCCTGTCTCTCGGTCGGTCGGTAGCTTTACAGACTTCACCGAACCGTACTCCTTAAAGACCTCATTGATGTCATCTTGAGTAGCATCAAAAGACAGGTTTCCAACGTAAATTGACATAAAAGCGTCTCTAGACTGTTTCTAGAGTATGGATTACAAGACTTCACAAGCAAGATGGACTTTAGGTACAGCTCGCGGTTGTGACTGGCTATCTCTGCCGATTGGACATCATAACAAGAGAATCACTTATCAGTCACAGTAGCACAGTGGTAAGGGTGCGATCGCCCCCCTTGGTATAAAGGTTGTTTATCAAAGATATGCAACCGTCTTCGAAGCGAGTATTCTAGAGCAAAATCAGTGCAGACAGAGCGTTATCGGCGCTATTGACCGTTTGCTTTTAACTTGCTTTTCATAACATTTAAGATGTAACCGCTCGTCAGCGTTAAGCGCTGTAGCACGTATTACATAAACGGCTTTTATTTGCGATCGCAGTGCCCATAAAACCAGCAGACGTATCGTCGAACACATTGCTCACATAAACGACTCACCTCAAACTCCAGACCGCCACTCTACTAGCCCAAACCTATGAGCACAATCTTCCATCTCTCTTTCCCCGTTGAAAACATTGCCGACACCAAGAAATTTTATGTTGAAGGACTCGGCTGCACCGCCGGACGAGAAGGCCGGGGATCGCTCATTCTCAATTTAGGAGGCCATCAATTAGTCGCCCACGTTGTCCCCGACGCTGAGCAAAAGCAAAAGGGAATCTATCCTCGGCATTTTGGCATTACGTTCGAAACAGAACAAGAGTGGAGCGCACTTCTAACCACCGCGCAGCAAAACGAACTGAGCTTTTACCAACAGCCCAAACACCGTTTCAAAGGCGAACGGATAGAACACCGCACCTTCTTCTTAGAAGATCCATTCCAGAACCTGCTGGAATTCAAATACTACGTCCATCCCAGCGCCGTATTTGGCGAACTGCAATACTCCCAAGTAGGAGAAGCCCATTAAGCTGACCAGAAAACAAAAAGGGACTTCTCTCTTAAAACGCTTCGCAAATGTAAGCTCAACTTACGTTTTACAATCCAATGCTTTAGCGATCGCCCTTAGCCCCACCTCGTCACGAATCATCCGATTGTGAGCGCCTATCGGCAGCATCTCAACTTGGCCCAACCCCATGTCCGAACTCCAAGGCGGCAAAATTAGCAGATCGAACGGCGTCCACAAAGAGAAAAAGCGAATACTTTCTAAGGTATGAATATCTTGATTAAGCGACTTTAAAAGAGGACTACCTGGCCGCATTTGGCTAACCCCCAACCGCTGGCTAAACAGCGCTAACGCCGTACCTTGATGAGGTGTAGAGACACTGACGAATCGTTGTACCCGCGCCAGCCCGCCCAATCGCTGCAAATAGTAGCGACTCACCAGCCCGCCCATACTAAAGCCGACTAAATCGAAAGGCTGCGATCGCCCCAGACGATCTTCAACAAACGCCGCAACCTGTTCAGCGAGAACAGAGATCGGAGCATCGCCGTTGTTAGGGATCATGCTAAGCGCGTAAACCCGCCAGCCTGCACTCTCCAAGTAGCGCTGCAAAACAGAGAATATACCTGCTGTATTCCAAATTCCATGCACTAACACAACTGGGTTGCAGCCAGTATCTAGCACGTTGTTTTCTACAATCATCTCAAATAGGTCGTTTAAAAAGTAGCGGCTTCACAGCTTCTCTTCAGAGCTTTTCTAAGAAGAGTCTTCTAAAAGAAGATATATCAGCGCTACTTATCTGTCTTCTCACGATCCTCCCAGCGGAACAAAAAAACCGCGATCGCCACAACGCCAACTTGCAAAGCCAAATTCGGCAAAGACGCAGCAATATCTCGTCCAGCCAAAATCTTAGTAAAAAAAACGAATCCCCCAATGGCGCCAGACGCACCCGCAGAAGCATAAATTACCTTGCGAAAACCCTTGTAAGGCGCTTTCGACTCCGCCACTAGCTTATCGTAGCGTTCCTGACTCATGCCCTTTGGCGGTTTTGCATTCGGCGTATTCCAGGCCTTTTTATCCTGCTTAGCAGTTTTCTTTCCCTTCACATTCGCCTTTGCCATGTTCTTGCATCTATAGCTAAAAATTCCAGGCAGCTAGCCCGTCTCCTAATTGTGACAGATATCGCAAACGTTCGGATACCAGAGGCTGCTATAATTCAAAATCGAATAACGCCGATGTGGCTCAGGGGTAGAGCGGTTCACTCGTAATGAATAGGTCGTGAGTTCGAATCTCACCATCGGCTTTCAAAATAATAAGATCCCAAAGTAATAGGATCTCAAGGTAATAGGATCCCAGAACTATGGGCTTCCATAATGAGCGCTCACCAGATCAGGGCGGTTCGCTTTCACTAGAGCTTCGTCTCGAATTCGGCAGGAGTCGCACCGTCCGCATGGTTGCTCTGCGCCTTCGTAGCAAGACCAAGTTTTGGCTATAGGCACGCCTAGCCTCAGCGCTCGCCGCACAATATCCGCCTTAGAATCCATGACTAAAGGCGCAACTAGCTCAGGGGCTTCTCCCGCTAAACCCGCCTTAGAAGACAGCGCTGCTAGGTTTTGAAACGCCGATAAGTAGGCCGGACGACAATCAGGATAGCCAGAGTAATCAACGGCATTTATGCCCAAATAAATCGCTTTAGCCTCTATAGCTTCGGCCAGTGAAAGGGCGATCGCAATAAAAACCGTATTTCGCCCCGGTACATAAGTCGATGGAATTTCATCCATCTTCACCCCATCAACGGGCAGGCTCCAGGTTTTATCAGTTAGCGAAGATCCCCCCCACTGAGCCAAATTCACATCGATAATCTGGTGATCCGAGATGTTTAAGGCCTCAACAATATCTGCGGCGGCCTTCAGCTCTCTATCATGCCTTTGCCCATAGTCAAACGATAGCGCCGTCACACAATAGCCATCGGCGATCGCCTGAGCCGCACAGGTAGCCGAATCTAGCCCGCCCGACAGCAGCACCACCGCTCTTGAAGGTTGTTTAAGCCCGCTCAAACTCAAATCATCGGTCATATCTATCTCACCCCTAAAAACTTATGCATTTGCAAACCCACCCGCCAATCTGGGTGAGAAAGCACATAGTCCATCGCTAACTGTTGGCCAACAGGACTCTCCCACTGCGGCTGTAGTAGCTTTACCGCCGGCGCAGAAATTTTTTCTGCATTCTCCTCAGCCCAGGCCAAATCGCCCGCGTCATCAACCACCACTTTAAGCTCATTCGCCAACGGATAAATCGCTTCTAGAGGCGGCTTAAACTGCTTCGGCGACAGCGAAATCCAGTCAAATTCACCGCTAAGCGGATGTGACCCTGATGTTTCTAAATGAACGCGCAGCCCCGATGCCCTGATTTCTCTAGTCAATAAAGTGAGATCGTGCATCAAAGGCTCTCCTCCGGTAATAACCACCATAAAAGGGTTAGCGGCGATCGCACTTTCCACCAAAGCCAAAATCTCACACTTAGGATGCTGGTTCATCGGCCAAGAATGCTTCGTATCGCACCAAGAACAACCGACATCGCAGCCTGCTAGGCGAATAAAAAAAGCGTTCGCACCCGTCCAAAATCCCTCACCCTGCACAGAGTGAAAGGTTTCAACAACCGGCAACGTTGTCTCATTTTTCATTTCGGCAACAACCATCGCTGAAACTTTTACCTCTGAAAACATTGCCGAAGACTGTGGAGAAGATAACGCCATAGACCTAGTTTTTAAACATGTTAGAGCTCCATTAAAAATATTAGAAAACATATTAGAGCTCAGAAGAATCCTTATAAATCCTAAACGCTGCTGACGCGCACTGACACGCACCGACAGCGCAAAGCTAGTCAGACTCATACTCCGCCCAAGAGTTAGGCGTTTCAGAAACCGATACTTTGAGCTTGACAGCTTCAGGCAGGCGATCGCACGTCTTTTCATGAATATATTGCGCAATCATCTCCGCTGTCGTCTCATACTCCGGCGGCATCACCTCATTCAGTACGCAGTGGTCGAGCCCCCCTTTTAGCACATCCTTCTTCGCCCACTTCAGCGTTCTAAAATCGGCCACCATCGCCGGATGCGGACAAAACTCAGACGCCTGTAGCCGGTTAGCCGTCGCCTCTACTCGCACATGATAGGTATGGCCGTGCATTCGTCCGCAGGGGCCGTCATAATCGCGAATAAAATGAGCCGCACTAAACGTGAACTCCGTAGATAATTTCCACTTGGGCATAAATCGTTCCAACTCGCTTTTTGAATATTTTTAAGCAGCGCCTCTATTTTCTATCAATCTAGACGGTTATCTAAGCTTTTATTGCACAGGTGAGTTGTTACACTCAGCAAGGCTTTAGATTGAAATCGGCGCGATCGCATCGCTAGCCTCAAAGCAACTCACCCAAGCCACCGCTCACCCAAACACCAGAGGAAGTATATTTTCATGGATTTAGGCATAAAAGACAAAGTTGCCGTCGTCACCGGTGGAGGTTCTGGCATTGGTAAAGCCACCGCCAAGATCTTGCTACAAGAAGGTGCTAAAGTCGCTATCCTTAGCCGCTCCTTCGATGGAATTGACGACCTCAAGGCCTTTGGCGATCCGTTTCCCGCAAAAGCCGACATCACCGATCTAGCTCAAGTAGAAGCCGCCCGCGACCAAATCACCGAGCACTTTGGCCCAGCAGAAATCTTAGTCCACTCAGCCGGTATCACAGGCGCAGTAGGAGACTTTTTAGGCATAGACGACGAAGCCTGGCTGCACACCATCAACGTAAATCTGATGGGCACCGTGCGCGTTTGCCGCACATTTATCCCAGCGATGCGCAAAGCGGGTTGGGGCCGAATTGTCCTGCTCGGCTCCGAAGACGCCGTACAGCCCTACATCGAAGACATGCCCTACTGCGCTTGCAAAGCAGGCACGCTAAACCTAACCAAAAATCTCTCCAAAGCTTATGCGCAAGACGGTGTGCTAACCAACATGGTCTCGCCCGCTTTCGTCAAAACATCTATGACCGATGCCATGATGAAATCGCGCGCAGAAGAAAGAGATATCTCGATGGACGAAGCCGTCAAAAGCTTTCTTCAAGAAAACCGCCCCGGCATTGAAGTTGGCCGCAGGGGTCGCGTAGAAGAAGTCGCTGCCGTTATTGCTTTCCTCTGCTCACAGCACACGAGCTACGTCGTTGGCTCCAACTGGCGTGTAGACGGCGGCTCAGTTTCTACGATCTCCACATAGAAAAATTCTTAGCACGTGCTGCCGCTCTAACCCACCGTTAGGCGGCAGTAGACCTCACAATTTCAGCTATCGGACTTTGCAGTTTTAGCTATTGAACTTTGCAATTTCAGCTATGCAATTTCAGCTATGCAATTTCAGCTATTGAAAAATCAAACTTACTGATTTGCCTCATTAGCCTTTTGGTCAGTACCAACGCTTTTACTAGCCGCTTCTGGGCTGTTATCTAGCTCTTTTTCAATCTCTTCTGAAGAAGTCACCGCTACCGTCTTCAAATACACCGGCAGCGCACCACTATTCAGCTGAATCTCCAAATCTTTAGCGCCTGCTTCGGTAAAGTTGCCAGCAATCAGCGCCTCGCCCCCAGTAATGCCCGTCTCTACAAAATCTACGCCTACCGCAGGCGTACTCAGCAGCACATTATCCAAAAATAGCCCAACAACTCTCCCAGTTCCGGCCATCTCTTTTGTCTGCTGCGCAAACATTTCCGCCCCCTGTTCATCAAACTCAATAAGCACCGCCCAAATATCGCCCTCTTCCTGCACCGCTTTTGCACTTTTCAAACGATTTCCCGTCAGTTCGCTCGGCTCAAAGAAATCAGAAATCCTGTCTCTCGTCTTCTCAATCTCTGCCGTCAGCGCGTCGGCTTCAGCCATCTTCCCAGTTTGCACCAGCGTATTTTGCTCAACGAGCAACCGCTGCAAATTCTCAATCGACTTAGACAAAATCACCTCAGTTTCCGGCTTCTCCTTGCGTAAATAAAGCTGTCCCCGACGCGTTAAAACCGTCTCAGCCGCTGTAACATCCACATCCATCGGCAATCGCACAATAATCTGCTCAGGATCGCGCTGTGAAGTGACTTCTCCGTCCGCTACGCCAAAGCCTCTAAGCCGTCGCACCAATACCGCCTCAGTTTCAGCCAAATAATTAAGCGTGTTGGGTCCTTTAGCTTTGCTTGTTTCTTCAGCTTTTGGAACCGTCACCTCCATCGTAAGCTGCTGATACTCTTGCAGCCCTTTAGCAGAACAGCTACTCAACAAAGCGGTTGTTGCGATCGCCCACAGCCAGCGTTTATCCATCTCAAGCACTTCCTTAATCACAGCCAATACCAACCAAACAGCCAGTACTCGTCCCTAGATCACTTGTAGACGCTAACGGTATATCAGGCAACATTTAGCCCAGATGGCACAATTTTACTCCGCCTCCTCCTGCTCCTTCGCCGTGCCAGAATTATGCTTTGGCAGCAGCGGCGACGCCATATCAACCGAAGTTGCATAAAACCGCTGCGTCGGATAAGCCAGCGAAATATCGTCATTTTTCGCAAATTCTCGTAGCACACTTTCCCACACTACCTGCTCCGACCCTCTGCGCCGACGGGGTTCGCACAGGTAGCGCATCGTCAGCAAAATCCCGCTTTCTCGTACCGTGGTGTACACCGTCGGCGTCAGCTTAGAGTACGAAATCATATACTTGTGGCCCGCCCGGCGCAGATGCTCCTCTGCCGAACCGCTCAAATGCTCCGCATGGTTATTCACCTGCGTAAACAAAATTGCCTTGGCCTTTTCCCAATCACTCTCAAACGTAATCAGCACCGGAATCTCGTGCCAGATGTACTTAAATCCCTGCGAATAGTTAGCGATCGCATCTCGAAACACCCAGCCATTCGGTAAATGAATGATCCGCCCCGTACTTTGATCGGTATCCACCCAGTTACCAATCTCCATCAGCGTGAACTGAAATACGCCAATATCAATCACATCGCCCGCATGGTCGCCCGTTTGAATGCGATCGCCCATCCGAAACGGCTGACGCCATAGAATAAACAGCCAGCCCACCAAATTCACCAGCGGATCGCGCAGCACCACAGCTAGGCCCGCCGCGAATAAACCCAAAAAGGTAGATAGGCCCTGAATGTTAGGCAGCCACAGCAGAATCAGCGCAAATCCGTACAACCCGTAGCAGACATAGCCAATCCACTTACGCCACCGGTAGCTCTGTCTAGGATCCTTAATCTGCCGGTTGATTAGCCGACTAGCGCCTATTCTGAGCGCAATCACAAAAGCCAGTCCCACCACCGAGGCAACTAAGTTATCTCGAATAGCCGCGTCAATAGGCAGCGGTGGAAGCTTGGCTACTTCAGTCAGTAGGAACATAAACAGCTTAGTAGCAAACAAAGCTAATGAATACTTAGAGCAAACTCACTATAAGAGCAAACTCACCATAGATTATGGCAGTCTATGAACATGACAGCCTACAAAAAGACGTCACAGGCATCAGGAGCATACATGCTTACAGTGCCACCCGTTGGCCTACGTATGTCCGCGTTCACCCGTGCCTGTTCGCTATTCGTCCTATGAGAAACTCAATTCAATCTGCCGCCCTAGAAAACCGATTTCCTTTTCTATGTAAAGTCCTCTACATTCCCGAAGCCGACCCGAGCCAGTCTCCTCATGCCCCCGACCATAAAATGAGCTGGTTCTTACGCAGTCCGCTGATGCCCAGAGTGGGCGACGTTATTCCCTACAACCAGTATTTCTTCTCAGTGACCAGCGTTATCCTCGAAGACTGCTGCACGGGCGAAACCATTTCTAAAGTAGATAGACAGGCCAAGCGCATTGCCGAAAAAGAAGATAAGCCAAAAAGACAGGCTCTAATCTGGGTCAACTTCTGGGGCGTGCAGTCTGTCTAAAGTAACGGCTTAGCAACGCTCTTTTGCCATAGCCAAATACCACCCACACACAAAGCGCTGGTCCACCATATCGCTGCGGCCTCTGTTTTACCGTTCAAGACATAGCCGCCGCCAACCAGCAGTAGCGCGATCGCACTTCCGCCAGAAACCACCAGCATCATTTTCACCGTCTCCATCGCCACCTGCACCCGCTGCGCCATATCATCACCCGCCTGCAGCATCAGCGAACCATCCACCACCGCTCGATAAGACTGTACTTTTTTTGGTTCCACCTGGTAGTAGGTGCCCAGTTCGGCATCGCGCAGGGAAGGGTCAGAATGTAGGCCAAATTGCTTCGATAGCGCGATCGCACTCTTCACCTGCTTTTTAGTCGCCACCGGGCGAAACGTCTCAAACAGCGACTCCCGATAGACGCCCGTCTGCGCCATCTCCAAAATTCGCCCCGTCAGTTCATTCATAGAAAGCTGAGTTGTCATCAGGCTTTTGGTCATCTTTTTTCCTACCACAGCTCAGCACTAAGTAGCTCGCACTAAGCCTGTGCCGACAATTATCAAGATAGTACTTTAGAACTATCCAAACATCAATAGCATTTCAGCTCAACCACACCACACCATAAGACACAGCACAAAGACACAGCACAAAAAAAAGAGGCACGGCCTAAACAGACCATACCTCTTTCCTATGTTCGGGCTAATCAATTAGCTCAATTAAGTAGCTCAACTAAGATAGATGGCGTTCAGCCAGGGACTACATCATCCCCATGCCGCCCATACCACCCATGCCGCCCATACCACCCATGCCGCCCATGCCGCCCATGTCTCCACCAGGCATAGCCGCTTCAGGTTCAGGCTTCTCAACAACTAGCACTTCAGTCGTCAGCACCATACCCGCAACAGAAGCTGCGTCTTGCAGCGCCGAACGAACTACCTTAGCCGGATCAACGATTCCTGAAGCCATCAGGTCTTCGTACTGATCGGTCATGGCGTTGTAGCCAAAGTTAAAGTCCATGACCTTTACTTTCTCAACCACAACAGAACCTTCCGCACCTGCATTATCAGCAATCTGACGCAGCGGAGCTTCCAGGGCGCGAATTACAATATCAACGCCTGTTTTTTCTTCAGCATCCAAAGAATCTTTCAAAGACTCCAGCTTACCGGCTAAGTGAAGCAGCGTCGCACCGCCACCAGGTACAATGCCCTCTTCCACAGCGGCCTTAGTCGCGCTCAAAGCATCTTCAATTCGTAGCTTGCGATCTTTCAGCTCAGTTTCAGTCGCTGCGCCTACTTTAATCACCGCAACGCCACCGGCTAGCTTAGCTAACCGCTCAGCCAACTTCTCTTTGTCGTAGTCAGAATCGGTTAGCGCCAGTTCCTTGCGAATCTGCTCAACGCGCTTCTGAATATCACCGCTGTTGCCGTTTTCAGAAACAATCGTAGTGTTGTCCTTGGTGATCGTAATCTTGCCAGCCGTGCCCAGCATGTCAAGCGTAGCGGTCTCTAAGTTCAAGCCCACTTCTTCAGAAATCACCTGACCGCCAGTCAGCGCTGCAATATCGGCCAATAAAGCCTTGCGTCGCTCACCAAATCCAGGCGACTTAATCGAAGCGACATTGAGTACGCCGCGAGCCTTGTTCACCACCAAAGTAGCCAAGGCTTCGCCTTCGACATCTTCAGCAACAATCAGCAGAGGCTGGCCCGAACGAGTCACCTGCTCTAGTACAGGCACCAAGTCCTGCACAGAGCTGATTTTCTTATCCACAATCAGAATGCGAGCATTTTCTAGCTCTACAATCATTCGCTCTTGGTCGGTCACAAAATACGGAGACATGTAGCCTCGGTCAATCTGCATCCCTTCTACAACTTCTAGCTCAGTCTCTAGCGACTTAGACTCTTCAACGGTAATGACACCATCTTTAGTCACTTTGTCCATCGCCTGAGCGATCATATCGCCCACCATATCGTCATTACCAGACGATACCGCAGCAACTTGAGCAATATCATTCCCAGCAACGGGCTTAGCCGCAGATGCGATATCAGCTACTAGCTGAGCGACGGCTTTTTCAATGCCGCGCCGCAAACTTACAGGGTTAGCGCCCGCCGCTACGTTCTTCAAGCCTTCGCGAATCAGAGCCTGAGCGAGAACGGTGGCAGTCGTTGTCCCGTCGCCAGCCAAATCCTTAGTCTTAGAAGCCACTTCTTGAACCAAGCGTGCGCCTGTGTTCTCGTAGGGGTCATCCAGCTCAATTTCTTTCGCAATGGTGATGCCATCGTTCACAATTTGGGGTGCGCCAAATTTCTTTTCAAGAACGACGTTGCGGCCTTTTGGCCCCATCGTGATTTTTACCGCATCTGCTAAAGCGTTCACGCCACGCTCCAATGCCTGACGCGATTTTTCGTCAAAGAGTATTAGTTTTGCCATATGCCAGCTCTTACAAGTTTCCTAGTTCAAATTCTATTCCAAAAATTTAGCACTCTCAGGTCGAGACTGCTAAATTTGGATCGCAAGTCATAATCTACAGGCTGAAGCGCGATCGCCTGAAGTGGCAATAACCGATCCTTTTTGGAGTAAGTACGAATGACGCGATCGCTCACTCGCTTCAAAATAACCATTCCACCCAAACAAAAAAAGGACGCCAGCTAGTGCCAGCGCCCCTGTACAGTCTCCAAACCTAAGTCCTTAGCTCCTTGCTAGAAGCTATTGGTCAAAGCGTGAAATCGTAAACCTAGATAGATTTTTGGCCTTCGATAGTGCCATCAATCGCCTTCCAGGCAGACAGCCCGCCCTTAATGACGCTAATACGCTGGTAGCCAGCAGAACGAAGCTGAGACGCAGCTTCCTCAGAATCCTGGTCGGTATTACCGTACAGGTAAATGTCTCTATCCTTAGAAGTAGAGCTTTGAAGCAATTCCATCGTCTCTTCATCAAACCCAGGAATAGCGCCCATAATGCGCTCTTCATTAAAGGCTTCTCTAGAGCGTACGTCTACAATTGTCAAATCAGGCTCGCCCCAGTCCAAACGTTTTTTCACATCTGAAGGTGAAGAAACCGCATTAAAGTCAGTGGGTACAGGCGTCACTTTACCAATGGCATCTTGCAGGTCATCAACCTTGTCTAAGACCGCTCTTTCAGCCGACTTAGCCGTTTCGTCATCCTTATCAGCCTTCTCTTTAGCAGCGTCAAAAACGTCTCCAGATGTCTTAGTAGCCATATTAGTAAAATCCTCTTTGTGTATATACAGTTTGAAAATTAGTCAAGCAGCAGTCCAGCAACCATCAAAAAAGTACAGTTAGGCCACTGCTCGGCTAAGTAATTACTCGACGACCGGACGATTAGCCGAATCGGGATCCAGCTCATATCGTTCTTCGTCTCGCTCAGACAAATCCTCGGCGACAGCTAATGGTTCTTCTGGCTGTACGTCTAGACCAGCCTCCGTGCCCATATCGTCCACACTCATATCAGTAGGTTCTGTCCATTTGTTACCGGCATAAGCACTCTTGCCATCTACGGCAGCCTGCTTAGGCTTGCTATCGGTATCTTCCATAGGAATAAGTCCTTTGCTGCAATCGCTATCACAGTAAAGAAGTATGTATCAAACTCGCCTCTACAACGAGGCAGACTCTGTACAACCGGTAAGGGATCAATAGGAATGTTTTCTCATCCTTAAGTTAGAGAAGCTCTGCCAAAGAGCAACACTCCGCGCCCGCAAAACTTCCAAAGACCAACCTCAAAAGACCATAGGAAGATACCTATTGAGATAATCAGCCTATATACTACCTAGTGGCAATCACACCCGTTTAGCTGTAGGTTGTCTGTCTTGGTCAATTTCTTTCTCTAATTTAAGGATTATTCATGCGTGGGCTAAAGGGAAAAAACGTGCTGGTCACCGGAGCAAATAGCGGCATCGGTAAAGCGATCGCTATTCATTTCGCCGCCGCAGGTGCACAGGTTGCTGTCCATTACCGCA
>Ga0115546_1000545_pt1 | contig 25382 bp, 24 predicted proteins | sample COGITO_mtgs_1004_FD_87186 | JGI IMG/M metagenome (GOLD analysis project Ga0115546, IMG submission 87186) | Pelagic marine microbial communities from North Sea - COGITO_mtgs_100413 | ecosystem: Environmental > Aquatic > Marine > Epipelagic | place: Germany:Helgoland, sampling site Kabeltonne...
CCTAAAGGAAGCACTGTCAGATCCAGTTTTCACCGCAGACATGCCACCAATCGCGGATCTACGCCTTGCGGCATCCAACGCTCCAACCTTTGCCCGCGCCTTTATTCAGCTCCACCAAAGCTATCGACAAACCCACGAACGGCTTGCCTCCCTGGATGAAGCATTGGGGCGCGAAGATGCACGCACCCGTCCCAGTCCGTGGGAAGAGGTCCGCGATTTCTTTCATTATTGCGACAACTACATCGACTCAGTGGACCGTGTGGCCGAACATTTCTCTAGCTCGCTTGAAGGCGCAGTTGACGTGCGCGCAGCAGCGGTTGCTGCCCTGCAAAAGGTTGGCGTGAAGGTTGAATTCACCAATGGTGACAGGGTTCGCAGCTACGATCCCGGCACCAAGGTTTTGCGCATTTCCAACCGCAGTGCCACAGAAACACAGACCTTCCAAATCTTGCTACAGGTCGCATTGATCCGCCAAAATGCATTGCTCGAGGCCACCCTTGATCTCGCCCGCTTCCAAACGTCAGAGGCCCGTGGCATCGCCAAAATCGGTCTGGCCAACTACTTTGCCGGTGCAGCCCTTATGCCCTACACACAATTCCTAACTGCGGCGAACGAATGCAGGCATGACGTTGAACTTTTAGCAGGTCAATTCGGGGCCTCCATCGAACAGGTTGCACACCGCCTTTCAACCCTGCAACGCCCGGGTTCCAAAGGCATTCCATTCTTCTTTGTACGCGTTGATCAGGCTGGAACGATCACAAAACGCCACTCTGCAACACGCCTACAATTTGCACGCTTTGGCGGCGCATGTCCGCTGTGGAACGTCCACCGCGCGTTCGAGTTGCCTGCACAATTCTTGCGCCAACTGGCTGAAACCCCAGATGGCGCACGCTATATCAGTCTGGCACGCGACGTTTCAAAACCCGCTGGACGATACGGCGCACCTGTTCGCCGCTTTGCGATCGCTTTGGGATGTGAGGTCCAGCACGCGGGCTCACTTGTCTATGCAGATGGCATTGATCTTAGCCGCGCTGACGCATTTGAACCAATCGGAATTTCATGCCGAATATGCGAACGTAAAACGTGCCATCAACGCTCTGTGCCACCGCTAGAGCGCAAGTTGCTCGTGGATACAGACACGCGCGATGTGCTACCCTACGGCGTCGACTAACGACGTGCCTTGCGCCAACCGGCCTTAACTGCCTCATCCGCGCTACAGAACCACCGCTCGCCCTTATTGGTGTTAATACCTGTCTGTTCATAAAATCGTTGCCCAGCAACGTGGTAAATTCGTTTACCACTTGAGGAAATGTTACCCTTGATCGCACAATTGCGATCCGGCGGGATGCGCCCTTTTGCACGGGTCTTGCGATATTGCGCAGGGTCTTGGACGCGGCTGCTGTGTAACCCGCGATCATTCACTGCCGCCCCTTTTTCATCCAGATCGTAAGCCATCGAATACTTACGATAAGCAAAGGCCAATCCGTCTGAGACCAGGCCACGCCCAATGTCTTCTCCGTTGACAAAACAGGTCGCAACGGCCCGCCCATATTTGTCAGTATCAACACGTTTACAGGTTGCCCTTTGTCCCTGAAGACGGACACGGACCTGTTGGTTAACCCATTCTCCACAGGCCCACTTTAGGTTCTGTTCAGATTGGCAGGTTTGCCCTTTCTCCGGTGCGTCGATCCCGTGGATACGCACGCGGACATCGCCCACGTCGATGGTATCGCCATCAATGACGTTCACACGGCCCGAAAAATCGGCAAGTGAGAGAGAGGGGACAACGATGAAAACGAACAACGCGCAAAATCTTAACATAGGTTAAAAAATGCGGGTTGCCGTTCATAAATTCAAGCGGGTTAGGTAATAAAGGTTACCAATGTGATAACGCACTTACCGCTGTACAGTTTCCCAATTCGGGTGCAGCCACGGCTCATCATTTGAACGCGCCAGCGGATCAAGGCCCAAAATGTGGTCCGACATCTTTTCGCCAACCATAATTGATGGGCCATTCAAGTTGCCGTTGGTAATGCGTGGGAAAATGCTGCTGTCCGCAACCCGCAACCCCTCAACGCCAATAACTTGGCCTGTGGGATCGACAACCGCATTTGGATCATCCCGCCGCCCCATGCGACAAGTGCCGCAAGGATGGTATGCACTTTCCACATGCTCTGAAATGAACGCATTCAGTTCTTCATCAGTTTGCACATCCGCACCCGGTTGTATTTCACCCTTCACAAACGGTTTAAACGCGTCTTGGGAGAATATCTCGCGCGTGAGGCGGATGCACCTGCGGAAGTCCTCCCAATCAGACGGGTCAGACATATAGTTGAACAGGATCTTTGGATCATCCGCAGGATCGCTAGACCGCAACGTGACCGCACCGCGTGATACCGAACGCATAGGGCCAGTGTGCGCCTGAAACCCATGCCCTTCTGCTGCCGCTTGGCCATCATAGCGCACCGCGATGGGTAAGAAGTGATACTGAATATCTGGATAGTCGACACCAGGTTTTGACCGAATAAACGCACAGCTTTCGAACTGATTTGAGGCGCCAAGGCCTGTCTTAAAGAACAGCCATTGCGCACCAATCCACGCCTTGGAGAATATGTTCCAATGCTTGTACAAAGTGATTGGTTTGCTTGCCGACATCTGCATGTACAACTCAAGATGATCTTGTAGGTTTTGCCCAACGCCCGGGCGATCAGCGACCACTTCGATACCGTGGTCCTTAAGGTGTTCAGCGGGGCCAATACCAGACAACATCAGAATTTTGGGCGAGTTGATGGCAGAGGCCGCAATGATGACTTCGCGGTTTGCAGTGACCGTTTTTCCGCCCGCAAGGGCAACGCCCGTCGCGCGGCCATCCTCAATGATGACCTTTTCAACCAAGCCATTCATGAGATTACAGTTGTCGTGCTCTAGCGCAGGGCGCAGGTATGCATTGGCAGCGGACCAACGACGCCCCTTGTAAACGGTCTGTTCCATCGGGCCGAAGCCCTCTTGTTTCTCACCGTTATAATCAGACGTCGCCTCATAGCCTGCTTGCTTGCCTGCCTCGACGAAGGCCTTGAACAAGGGGTTCTTACGTGGCCCCCGCGTCACATGCATAGGACCGTTTTTGCCACGCCATTCAGGGTCACCGCCGTGACCATTACCGTCCCACGTTTCCATGCGTTTGTAGTATGGTAGCACATCTGCATAAGACCAACCGTCAGCACCACTTTCGGCCCAATGATCAAAGTCCTTGGCGTGTCCACGCACGTAAACCATCCCGTTAATGGATGATGACCCACCGATGACCTTACCCCTTGGGCACGCCAAACGACGACCTTCCAAATGTGGTTCGGGCTCAGACTCATACCCCCAATCATACATCTTCATGTTCATCGGGTATGAAAGCGCAGCGGGCATTTGGATCAACGGCCCTATATCTGTCCCGCCATGTTCTATGACCAAAACGGACTCTCCCACCTCCGCCAATCGATAGGCCATCGCGCAACCCGCACTCCCGGCCCCGACGATGACGTAATCAGCTTGCATTTGAGCCATCAGAACGGTGCCTCAACATCGCCCATACGCACATAGACCGACTTTAGCTGTGAATAGTAATTGATCGCAGCCTTTGAGTTTTCGCGCCCAACACCAGAGTTTTTCGAACCACCAAACGGGGCTTCGACTGGTGCATCGTTGTAGGAATTGATGAAACAAGTACCTGCCTCAAAATTCGCCGCAACGCGGTGCGCACGTGATAGATCCTTGGTAAACACACCCGCAGCCAAACCAAATTCGGTGTCATTGGCACGGGTCATCACATCATCTTCATCCTCGAAATCAAGGACTGCCATCACAGGACCAAAGATTTCTTCGCGCGCAATGACCATGTCATCTTTGACATCCGCAAAGACTGTAGGTTGCATGTAGAACCCGTCACGATCCAGACGGTTGCCTCCATAAACCAGACGCGCGCCCTCTGCTTTGCCTTTCTCGACATACCCCAAAGCAATCTCAAGCTGGCGCTCACTGACCATAGGACCAAAATTGGTTTCCTCAATCTGGGGGTCACCGATCATAGCGGTATCAAGGCGCTCAGACAGACGTTTTAGAAATGCTTCTTTGATAGAATTATGAACGAACACGCGGGTGCCGTTTGAACAGACCTGACCAGAGGAATAGAAATTCCCCAAGATGGCACCACCCACCGCATTTTCGATGTCTGCATCTTCAAAGACGATCATCGGGGACTTGCCGCCCAGTTCCATCGTCACATGCTTGATACCCGCAGCCGCGGCTGCATAAACCTTTTTGCCAGTCGGTACAGAGCCTGTCAGCGAAACCTTGTCGACACGATCATCGGTGACCAATGCAGCACCGACATCACCCATACCTTGGATGACATTATAGATACCTGCGGGCAGACCTGCTTCGACCAAAATTTCCGCAACCTTTAGTGCACAAAGCGGTGTGGTTTCAGATGGTTTGAAAACCATAGAGTTGCCACAAGCCAACGCGGGCGCACCTTTCCAGCAGGCAATCTGCGTTGGATAATTCCAGGCACCGATGCCCACACAAACACCCAAAGCTTCACGGCGCGTGTAAACCCAGTCTTCTCCCAGTTGGATGTGCTCACCAGTTAGTGTCGCAGCCATACCACCAAAGTATTCAAGCGCATCTGCGCCAGAAGTGGCGTCAACCGCGATGGTTTCTTGGTACGGCTTACCCGTGTCAAACGTCTCAAGGACGCTCAAGTCATGATTGCGTTCGCGCATGATGTCCGCCGCGCGACGCAGAATGCGACCGCGTTCTGTTCCCGACATTTTAGCCCACGCCGATTGGGCCGATTTTGCTGCATCCAACGCCTGTGCAATTATTGCAGGGGTCGCAGAATAAACGGTCGCGATCTTTTCACCTGTTGCAGGATAGATCACGTCGATTGGGGTACCAGCTGTATCCTCGACATATTGACCATTGATAAAGTGGCTGGCTGTTGGTTGTGTTGGGTAGCTCATGGTATCGTTCGCCTCCGGCGCAAAAAATTGGGGTAAGGGATGTAGGCCGCAGCGCTATTCGCCGCGCGGGTATCGGGCGTCGTCTTCGACGTTGTTTAGGTCCATGTGATTGCGCATGTAGCGTTCAGATGCTTTTTGCAGTGGCTGGTAATCCCAAGGATAATACCCACCTTCGCGCAGGGCCTCGTAAACAACCCAACGACGGGCTTGGCTTGCGCGGACATCTGCATCAAACTTATCCAAGTCCCATCGGGCTTCAGATTTTGCACGCAGCTGCGTTAAAGTTCCTTGATGTTCTGCAACCTCTGCAAGATTGGTCAATTCATGCAGATCTTTATCCAGATCAAACAACTGATCAGCGTCTAACTTGCAGCGGTTGTACTTCCACTTTCCATACCGCAGTGAAACCATCGGTGAATACGACGCCTCCGCTGCATATTCGATCGCAACGGGTTCGGTGCGTTCGACGCCCTGCCCCATTGGTTTGACGCTTTGGCCTGTGGTCCATGGTTCAACTTCTGACATATCAACGCCAGCAAGATCGCACAGAGTTGGACAGACGTCGATGTTGGACACCGGTGTTGTGATCAAACCCGGCTCCATATCCGGCGCACAGATCATCATCGGAACCCGCGCCGATCCCTCGAAGAAGGACATCTTAAACCACAACCCGCGTTCGCCCAGCATGTCGCCATGATCGGAAACAAACATAATAATCGTCTCTTGGCGTGTTGCTTCGACCGCTTCCATCACCTCACCGATTTTATCATCAAGATAGCTGATGTTGGCAAAATAGGCACGACGAGACCGTTTGATATCGTCCTCTGAGATATCAAAACTACGCCAGTCGTTCGCATCAAAAATGCGTTTAGAGTGGGTGTCGTGATCTTCATAATCCATCGCTGGAACGGTCGGCAAAAGATATTCACAATCCTCATACAAATCCCAATATTTTTTACGGGCAACGTATGGATCATGGGGATGGGTAAAGCTTACAGTCATGCACCACGGACGTTCATCTTTGCTGCGTGCATAGTCGTAAACCTTGCGGGTTGCGTGATATGCAACTTCGTCATCGTATTCCATTTGGTTGGAAATTTCAGCAACGCCAGAGCCAGTGACAGACCCCATGTTGTGATACCACCAATCAATCCGCTCACCCGGTTTGCGATAATCAGGGGTCCATCCAAAATCAGCAGGATAGATGTCTGTGGTCAATCGTTCCTCAAACCCGTGCATCTGGTCAGGGCCCACGAAGTGCATCTTGCCAGACAGGCAGGTTTGATAGCCTGCACGGCGCAGGTGGTGTGCATAGGTAGGGATGGACGATATGAATTCAGCCGCATTATCATAAACGCCAGTGTCAGATGGCAATTGCCCAGACATGAATGCAGCACGCCCCGGAGCACACAATGGTGACGCAGTGTATGCGTTTTTAAAACGGGTCGACCGCGCTGCCAGCTTTTTCAGATTTGGCGCATGCAGCCATTCAGCGGGCCCATCAGGGAACAGCGTGCCGTTCAATTGATCGACCATAAAAATCAGTATATTCGGCTTGCTCACTGGTCGCTCTCGATCAAAGTTTGAAGGGTTTGCAGCGCGGCATCACATGCATCTTTGGGGTCGCAGGCACTGGACAAAGCAGCCCGCAGATAGAGCCCGTCAATTAATGCAGCCAAGGTGTGCGCATACCGTTCTGGATGTTTGGAAATTGGGCGCAAAGCATGGGTGAGGTTCGAGTGCAGGCGGTGCTGATACAGCTTTAACAACCGTTTGGTTTCTACGCTGCTTTGCGACTGTACGTACAACGTCATCCACGCGCTGATCGTTGCAGGCGCGAAACAAGACGGTGCGAAACTGGATTGAATAATCGCACTGGCACGCGCGAAAGGCGTGGTTGCTTGACCTAAGGCTTGTAAAACCTCGGTTCCAAACTCGCGCAAGATGTGGCGCATCGCAGCCAAGAAAATCTGGTCCTTGCCGCCAAAATAGTGGTGCGCAAGCGCGGTCGACATCCCTGCCCGTTTAGCAATTTGCCCAACGGTCACTTCCAAGTTTCCAGCAGCGCCAATTTCAGCGATCGTCGCCTGCACCAATGCAGAGCGTCGGATCGGTTCCATTCCAACTTTAGGCATGAACAATCCCCTAATATATCAGGTGTGATCGTAATCAGCGTTTGATTGACTCGTCAATCAATAAAAAACTTACACCTTTGTCTCATGTACAACAGGGGTCACGGGTCTTCGCTTCATCACTGCCTCGCGCCATGTGATGAAAGTGACAGATGCCAGAATTACAACGCCACCAAACACCACCCAAATATCCACAGGTTCACCGAAAACGATTGCCCCCAGCAACACCGCCCAAACCAATTGCAGGAATGTAATGGGCTGCGTAACGGTCACTGGCGCCGCGGCAAACGCCAAGGTCATCGTGTAATGGCCCGCTGTGGCAAAGCTAGCGACACAGAACAATAGCATTAGGTCGTTGAGGGAGGGTGTTACCCAAACAGCAATCGCAAATGGGGCCAGCCCGATAGGCACAAAAATGGACAACATAGCAACGACCACGGTCGGCTTGACCTCGCCTGCCATTATCTTCGCCGTGAGATAAGACCCCGCAAATACAATCGCAGTCACCAGCATCGCCAAATGTCCGGATGACACTTCTCGAAACCCCGGGCGCAAAATGATTGCAGCACCAAACAATGCAATCAGGATCGCAACAATCCGACGCATCGCTAGTTTTTCACCCAAAAAGATTGCGGCACCAATCGTCACATATACAGGTGAAAGGTAATTCATCGCGGTCACTTCAGCGATCGGAATGCGGGTCATAGCGTAAAACCACAAAATTACTGCGCCTGCGTGAAACATGCCGCGCATCCCAAAAAATTTCCACTGGCGTGGGGTCAAATGGGCCTCGCGCAAGTCCTTCAACATCGGCAACAGGAACACCAAACCCAACAAATACCGCAAAAATGCAGCCTCAGCTGGTGGCACGCGGCTGCCCATATGTTTCACCAGTGCCGTAACAGCTACAAAACATAAGCCCGTCACAAACATCCAAAAGATGCCTGCGCGGTGGCGTGAGGGATTTAATTTCATCATGGTACCATCAACGCTCAAAGTGGAGACAACCGCAAGGTATCAAAAGAAAACCAGTTTAATTGCAATGGCCCACATCGTCAGCGCGATCAAAGCATCCAAAATCTGCCATGCCCGTCGGTTGGCAAAGATCGGGCGTAACAATCGTGCCCCATACCCAAGGGCAAAGAAGAACGTAATACTCGCTGTAACTGCACCAAAGCCAAAGCTGACACGGTCCTCATATTGCGCAGAGATTGAACCGATCAACACAACCGTATCCAAGTAAACATGCGGGTTCAGCAGAGACAGCGCGACCAATGTAGCCAGTGTGCTTTTCAGCGATTGTTCCGCCCCATCGGCGGCTTCAAGAGAGCTGCCACCTTTCCATGCAGAGACCGCATTCCTCCAACCATACCATAGTAAAAACGCGGCCCCGCCATAGCGCATCGCTGTTTCAAACCAGGGCAATGATTGTGCAAGCGCCCCAAAACCGATGATCCCTGCCAAGATCAGCACGGCATCAAGAACACCGCACACCAAGCACACCCAAAAAATATGCGCCCCACGCAACCCTTGGCGCAAAATAAACGCATTTTGGGCACCGATCGCGAAGATCAATGTGATGCTAAGAGCAAAGCCTTGGAGAAAAGTGAGATACATGCAGGAGTTCCGAATACTTATTGCAGCAGTGCTATCGTCCAATTAGCCAAACCACAATCAAACGAAAAACGCCGCCCCTGAAAGGAACGGCGCTGTAACAATCAGTTGCGGGACAAAGCGCTTAAAGCTGCTCCATAACCTCGTCGCTGGCTTCAAAGTTCGATGTAACGCGTTGCACGTCATCATCATCTTCAAGCGCATCGATAAGGCGCATCAGTTTCTCCATGCCCTCTAGGTCCATCTCTGTAGAGATGGTCGGCTTCCAAACCAATTTGGTTGAAGAAGACTCACCCAGTTCAGCCTCAAGCGCATTTGAGACTTCGCTCAGGTCTGTGTCGGCACACCAAACAGTGTGGCCCTCTTCTGATGATTCAACATCCTCAGCGCCCGCTTCAATAGCGGCCATCATAACAGTGTCCGCATCGCCTACAGTCGCCGGATATTCGACCGCTCCTTTACGGTCGAACATGAAACCAACACTGCCCGTTTCACCCAAGTTGCCACCACACTTCGAGAATGTAGAGCGCACTGTGGATGCCGTACGGTTGCGGTTATCTGTCATCGCTTCAACGATCACAGCAACGCCATTTGGGCCATAGCCCTCATAACGGATTTCTTCGTAATCTTCGCCCTCACCCGCTTGGGATTTTTTGATGGCCCGATCAATCACATCTTTCGGCACAGAGCTGGATTTAGCTTCTTTAACAGCCATGCGAAGACGTGGGTTTTTGTCTGGATCAGGGTCGCCCATTTTGGCAGCCACAGTGATCTCTTTTGCCATTTTCGAAAATAGCTTAGCGCGCAATTTATCCTGACGACCTTTACGGTGTTGAATATTAGCCCATTTTGAGTGGCCTGCCATAGGAGCCTCCAGCGTTGATACGGTAATTATGTTTGGACGTTTCTATAGGGCACGTCACGGTCCAAGAGCAAGCCCACTGCGCAGATCAAGTGAAACCAGCGTCACAATAGAGGCGCGAATTCCCCCTAAATGGCTCTGGCCCCTGACAGATGCAGCGCATAGGGTTAGATCATGAGCACAGATCAAATCATTTTATTCTCTCTCTTCGGCGCGGTCTTTGGCCTGCTGCTGTGGGGCCGTTTTCGTTATGACATCGTTGCCTTTTCGGCCTTGATGGTCGGGGTTGTTCTTGGGGTTGTACCGCAAAAAGACGCCTTCTCTGGCTTTGGGCATCCTGCAACCTTGGTGGTCGCACTTGTCCTAGTGGTTTCCGCAGGACTGGTTCGTTCTGGCGCTGTGTTCTTGATCACACGCACCCTTGTTGATGCCAGCCGATCACTTGGCGCTCACATAACCTTAATGGGCGCGATTGGTGGTATCCTATCCGCCTTCATGAACAACGTTGCCGCTTTGGCTCTTTTGATGCCCGTTGATGTGCAGACTGCACGCAAGGCTGGTCGCAGTCCCGGCCTGTCCCTTATGCCTCTGAGCTTTGCCACGATCCTTGGTGGCATGGTGACACTGATTGGTACCCCACCCAATATCATCATCGCTGCCATCCGCGAAGAAAGCCTTGGTGCGCCATTTAAGATGTTTGATTTTGCCCCCGTTGGCGGCATCGCAGCCATTACAGGCATGGCGTTCGTCGCTTTGGTCGGTTGGCGCTTAATCCCCGCACGCGACGAGAACGGATCGACTTCCGATGATCTGGCAGAATACATTGCCGAACTGACCGTCCCAGAAAGCAGCAAACATATTGGCAAACGCTTGTCTGAGCTCGAGGCAGAGGCCGAAAAAACAGACGTCGCGATCTTAGGTCTTATCCGCGACGGCAAGCGCCGCTATGGCCAAGCCCGTAATACGGCGTTGAAAGCAGGCGATGCGCTGGTTCTAGAAGCGACACCAGACGCACTGGACGAATTTCGCACATCGCTTGATTTGGCCCTGTCAGACGTCGACCGCACAGAACGCCTAAACGCTGCCGGTGAGGGCGTTGAAATCATCGAGGTCGTGGTTAAAGAAACCAGCCGTTTGGTTGACCGCACCGCCCAAGCAGTTGGCCTAGCATGGCGTCAAAGCGCTGTGTTGATGGGGATTTCACGCGGCGGTACGCAAATCAAAAACCAAGTGCGCAAAACCCCAATACAAACGGGCAACATTCTGTTGCTTCTTGTCCCGCGTAATCGCGGCCATGACGTGATCGACTGGTTGGGGTGCCTGCCCCTTGCCGATCGCGGACTGGCCGTCACGGAAAACAGCAAAGTCTGGCTCGCAATTGGCATGTTCGCAGGCGCAGTAATCGCCGCCAGCCTGGGCCTAATTTATCTACCTGTTGCGTTAGGTCTCGTTGTCATCGCCTATGTTCTGACGCGTATCGTACCGCTGTCTGAACTGTACACGCATATTGAATGGCCTGTGGTTGTCCTACTTGGGTCCATGATCCCGTTGGGCGCCGCGCTTGAAACATCTGGTGGGACTGAGTTGATCTCTGGTGCATTGTTGGGTTGGACAGCAGGTATGCCTGCATGGGCCGTTTTGACTGTCCTGATGATCGTTACGATGACGCTGTCTGATGTATTGAACAACACGGCAACCACGATCGTTGCAGCGCCCGTAGGAATCCAGATGGCCCAGTCTCTTGGCATGTCACCCGATCCGTTCCTAATGGCGGTTGCAGTTGCGGCATCTTCTGCATTCCTCACACCAATCGGACACAAGAATAACACGCTTATTTTTGGCCCCGGCGGATACTCCTTCGGTGACTATTGGCGCATGGGTCTCCCACTTGAGATCATAATCGTCGCAGTCTCGATCCCCGCTATTCTTGTATTCTGGCCGTTATAGCACGCAAGAATAGAAAATCTACTTGAAAGATCGCGCTGATAGCTCAATAAATAGGCTATTTGAGTTGGAGATTTTACGTGGATATATTTGTAAACGGGGCTTTGCCACTGTCTTTGGTCGTTATAATGCTGTCACTGGGTATTGGTCTAACGCTGGATGATTTCAAACGCGTCATGATACGACCAGGGGCCTTCGCCATAGGAGCCGGTGCGCAGATCGTATTTGTTCCACTAATGGCATATCTTATGATTTTAGTGTTTGGAATTACCGGCGAATTAGCCGTTGGGATCATGCTGTTGTCCCTTTGCCCTGGCGGCGTGCCGACCAATATCGCAACCAAGATTGCCAAAGGCGATGTTGCACTTTCAGTGTCATTGACAGCCGTAGTTAGCCTTCTCAATATCGTAACGGTGCCCTTCGTGGCCTCATGGTCCGTCATTCATTTTATGGGGGCCAAAGCACCTGAAGTTACAATCACAGGCCTAGCGCTGGCGGTCTTTGTGGTCACGACAATACCTGTACTTCTTGGAATCACAGTGAGGTATCTGCGTCCCGCATTTTCAATTCGCATTGAACCAACATTTTCGCTAATCGGCGCAGGCTTGTTTGCGATCATCGTTGTTGCAGCCCTTTTCAGTGGCTGGGACACGTTCACGGCCAACATTTCAAAATTGGGCCCCATTCTAGTCACTCTCTGCTTGTCACTGCTGATCATGGGGCTTCTTGTGGCAAAGGCCTCAGGGTTGGCGCGGAAAGAGGTCAAGACGGTTTCTATCGAAGCAGGATTGCAAAACGCCACTGTCGGCATCGCACTCGCCTCTTTTGTCTCAACACAATCAGGTGGGTTTTCGGACATGGGGCTGCCATCTGCAGTCTATGGCATCGTGATGTATATCGTCGTCGCACCCTTTGTTTTTTGGTACCGAAAAACTTAAGGGGCCCGAAGGCCCCAAAACATATTCCAATACTGCAGCTACAAAAGATTGAACTACTTCTTCGCTTTTGCAGCCAATTCAGCAGCCTTCACAACGGCCTTTTCTTCCTTCGTCATCTTGTTGCCCCAGCTGTTGTTGCTGATGCCCAGATCACTTGGCATTGGTTTGGTTTTGCCGCGACTGACTTTGCCACCTTTCTCAAGGAATTGCTTGATCAGGTCTTCGTCTGTCGTTTCTTTGATAACTTGTTTCATGTGTAAAACCTCGGGTGAAAATGGGATCAAAGTGATTTCGCAATCTTAGGTCACTATAGGGCAAAGTCACAAGGGCCAAAGAATTGGGATAACCGCTGATGCTAGAACTCCGATGCTTAGGTTCAAAGGGATACCAACGCGCATAAAGTCCGTGAATTTATAGCCACCCGGACCGTAAACCAACATATTGGTTTGATACCCGATTGGCGTGGCAAAACTGGCAGATGCCGCAACCATAACCGCCACAACAAGCGGACGCGGGTCAATCCCAAGGGCTGTGGCAAACCCAATAGCGATGGGCGTCACCACGACGGCCACTGCATTGTTGCTAACCAATTCAGTCAACACTGAGGTCAGTAAATAGATAGCCCAGATAATGAGGAAGGGCGGCAAATTGCCCAGTGCCGGCGCAATTGCACTCACGATAAGTGCAACGGCACCCGATGCCTCAAGTGCCGCACCAATGGCAAGCATCGAAAAAATCAGCGCCAGAAGACGGCCATCCACAAAGGAAAACGCTTCTTCCGCATCTATGCAGCGTGTGATTAAAACAAACGAAACCGCTAGGATCGATAGCAAGAAGATTGGGGCGACGCCCAGTGCTGCCAAGGTCACCAACCCAATAAGCGCCGCAATAACGAGCGGCGCATGGCTTCGACGAAACGCACGCGCAGACGGTTTGGACACGTCAACCATTTCCATCTCAATCGACAGGCGTTGAATATCCGCAGGCGCACCTTCTAGCAAAAGGGTGTCACCTACTTTGACAATTAAATCATCCAACTGACGCCCAATATTCTGGTTACGGCGATGAACAGCCAATGGATAAACCGCGAACCGACGGCGTAGGCGCAGTGAACCCAATGAACGGCCAATCATCTTACAACCGGGCGTAATCAATGCCTCAACGGTTGTGGTCTCCACCGCAGAAACTTGGTCAACACGCTTTAGTTCTTTGTTTCGCTGCAGTGACAACAGTTCAGTAATTTGGGTTCGCAAAACAACGCGGTCACCCACGGCTAGCTCAACACCCTGAAGATTGCGGCGCAAAGACCTATCGCCACGAATTACATCGATCAAGCGCACACCTTCACGTTTGAACAATTGAACGCCAGTGACTTCGCGACCGATCAAGTTGGATTCGGGGGGAATGACCGCTTCGGTAAAGAACTTCATGCTGGACCTATCGGACAACAAGTCCGTCATGCTTTCGCGATCCGGCAATAACATCGGTGCGACAAAGCGTAGATAGATCATGCCCCAAATCACAAGGATGATACCTAGCGGCGTAACCTCGAAAATCGTAAACCCAGCCAACCCTTGGGCACGGGCGACACCATCAACCAACAAGTTGGTCGATGTCCCGATCAAAGTCAGTGTCCCACCCAAAATCGCAGCGTAGCTCAGCGGAATTAGCATCTTAGACGAGGCAATGCCCATCGTCTTGGCAAGCTGAATAAACACAGGGATCATCACAACCACAACCGGCGTGTTCGACACAATCGCTGATGACAGCACGACAAAGGTCATCAGCAACACAATAGCCAATGCGGGATTGGTTTGCGCTACACGGTCCGCCTGCCCTGTAAATGCCTCTAGCGCACCTGTGCGCACCAACGCCCCCATAATGATGAACATCGCGGCAATGGTCCAAGGCGCTGGGTTTGAAAGCACCTGAAGGGCATCTTCATATGGCAACAACCCTAACCCTAGCATCAAAGCCGCGCCTGTGATTGCGACAACTTCCGTGGGGAAGGTTTCGCGTAAAAACAGGATGAACATGATCGCAACGACAGTGAGGGTTAGAATTGCGCTACCGGTTTGCGAGAACTCAAAGAATGCCATGGAGCTACCTATTTTAGTTGCGACCAGTTTGATCCATCGAGGCACCCGGCGCAACCGGTTCACTTGGCTTGCGCGGCTGTACCAAATACATCCCCGCCAACATCGCCAAAAGCGCCAGCCAAACTTGCGGCACATAAGTTTCGCTCAAAATGACCTTGGCCCAAAACACGCCAAAGACCGTCACAAGATAACTGACCTGAACCGCAAATACGGGCCCCGTGCGCCTCACCAGCCATACGTAACCGGCGTAAACCATCACATGAATCAAAGAGCCTAAGATATGCGCATAATCCGGAATACCGTAGGGCGGCATCGGGTTGATCCACTGCCCCGTGGCCAACGCCAGAGGCAGCGAAATAATCGCTCCAACCAATGATGCACCCAGTAGAACTTGGATTGAATCCATCCCTGCAGTGCCCCATTTAGCGACGTAATTGCCCTCACATGCGTAGCACGCGCCACCTATCAGCGCGATCATTACCCAAAAAGCAGATCCCATTTGAGGGATGCTGGCAGAGGGTAGAACAATCATCAAGACGCCGGCCAAACCAAGGAATAGCCCGCCCAAACGGCGCGCCTCAAACCGATCATTGCCAAGGGCAAGTGCAACAGGAAAGGCAAAGATAGGGACCATAGAAAGTAGGATGGATAAGATACCTGAGGGCAGATGCACCGCAGCTTGGTAAGTCGCGGAGTTGGGGATCACGGTGCCAATTAGTGCTATAATCAAATAGACCCGCAACTGCGCAGGACCCAAGGGCAGACCTTTACCACGGACCAAACTAACAACCGCCAACAGGGCCGCCCCTATAGCCGCCTGCCAAAATATCAGGCCAAAAGGTTGATAGCCTTCGCTCACAGCCAACTTGGACATCGGTTGGGTAAAGCTCCAACCCATCCCTAAGATGATCAAGACAAGGCTATACCCAAAAAGTTGACGTTGGTTCATCTAGCCCTTTGGGCCCGCTTGAGACAGCGCACCACCTTGGCGTACCATTTCAATACGTGTCGCCTTACCGGTCTTATCGTCCGTCTCGATATAGACACCTGATAGGGTCGCGTCGCCAGCTGCAGGTGTAAACCGTTCTTTGGGCATACCAGTTATAAAGCGACGCAGCGGTTCGGATTTTTCCATGCCGATGACCGAGTTATAGTCCCCGCACATACCCGCGTCCGTCAGATACCCCATACCTTTTTGCATGATCATCGCATCGCTGGTTGGCACGTGCGTGTGTGTCCCGACCATCAAGCTGGCGCGTCCATCACACCAATGCCCCATCGCCATCTTTTCAGATGTCGCTTCGCAATGAAAATCAACAATGATTGCATCGGCCTGACCACCAAGTGGGTGAGTCTTAAACACAGGTTCAATCGCAGAAAATGGATCGTCAAATGGGCGTTTCATGAACACCTGACCAAGCGCTTGTGCGACTAGCACTTTACGGCCGTTATTGGCGGTAAACAAACGTGCCCCTTTGCCGGGTGACGCTCGGGAAAAATTCAGCGGACGGATTACGCGTGGTTCATGTTCGATAAACTGAAGCATATCTTTTTGGTCAAAGGCGTGATCGCCCAGCGTGATGCAATCTGCACCGGCTTCCAAAATCAACTTGGCATGTGCGCCTGACAGTCCCATGCCACCCGTCGCATTTTCGCCGTTCACAACGACAAAATCTAGTTTCCATTCTTCACGCAAGCGAGGCAATTTTTCAGAAATGGCGCGGCGCCCGGCGCGGCCCATCACATCCCCAAGGAACAATATTTTCATGGAGTATGGGTTAGGCGGGCAAAGCCGCTGGGGCAAGAGGGATTCACACTGCCGACCTGAATTGATCTATTTATTAACTCGCCAGAATTGTATCGCTATCAAATCACAACCGTTTTGGTGTGATTATCCCCCTTTCGGTCACGATCATATCAAGGGGCTGATCTGTAGGTTCCAAAGGCAAACCTGCGGCTTCCTGCCCAGAGAATGCAAATCCAATGGCCAAAGTCGCTCGTTTCGCCTGCAAATTTTCAAGCGTGCGATCATAGAACCCACCACCATAACCTAAACGCCCACCATCACGGTCAAATGCAACAAGCGGCACAATCACGATCTCTGGTTCAAAAAAATCACCCAGCACTGGTATGCGCGCACCAAATGGTCCGTCTTTCATTTCAGCATCCGGTTCCCACCGTGAAAACAGCAATGGATGGTCCGCCTCAACAATGACCGGAACCCCAACATGGCCATAAGCCGCCGCTTCTGCCATCGCAGGCAATGGATCAATTTCAGTGCGTATCGGCATGTAACCAGACATCGGGACCCCGCGATATCCAGCCAACAAGGCAGACAAATGCCCAGCCGCTCCGCCAGATTGTTCATCAAACGCGGCTTTGCGACGTGCAAATCCTGCGTTGCGCGCTGCGGCTTTGATCTGAGCAAGGTCGTTCATAGCAATATCATCGCAGCAAGACCAAGGAATGCAAAGAAGCCAACGATGTCGGTCACCGTTGTCACAAACGCACCCGACGCAAGCGCAGGGTCAACGCCCCAGCGTTCTAGCAGCACAGGAATTACCGTCCCCGCAAAACCGGCAACAACCATATTCACAACCATAGCCGCAGCAATCACAGCCCCCAGCATCGGGGAGCCAAACCAGATAATTCCAACCACAGCCATCACGATGGCAAAGATCAAACCATTCACCAGTCCAACCAACACTTCACGACGCAAAACGCGCCACACGTTCGCACTGGTCAAATCCTTAGTTGCAATCGCACGCACTGCAACAGTCAAAGACTGAGTTCCGGCATTGCCGCCCATGGATGCCACAATAGGCATCAACACCGCCAAGGCCACGATTTGTGTGATCGCCATTTCAAATTGCGCAATCACCATCGAGGCGGCAATCGAAGTGATCAAGTTAACAGCCAACCATGGCATACGCTGTCTAGTTGTCTCAATGACGCGGTCAGACAGCGATCCCTCACCAACACCGGCAAGACGCATAATGTCTTCTTCGTGCTCGTCATCCAGAACAGCCATCGCATCATCAATGGTAATTTGACCGATCAATCGGCCCTCGCCGTCAACAACGGGAGCAGAAATTAGGTGGTATTGGTTAAAGGCATAGGCGACGTCACCTTCATCCTGATCCACAGGAATGATTTGGAACACGTCTTCAACGATAGAGACAAGCAAAACCTCACGCTTTGAACGCATGATCTTGCCCAGGGTGACATTACCAATCGGATGCAGGCGCGGATCAACCAACACAAGATGATAGAACTGATCAGGCAAGGCATCTGGATCGGAGCCGCGCAAATAATCAATCGCTTCGCCTACAGTCCAATGCTCTGGGGCCATAACGACCTCGCGCTGCATCAATCGACCAGCTGAGAATTCGGGGTAACTTAGGGCTTGCTCAACCGCCGCACGGTCAACGTCTTCAAGAACCTCAAGGATCGCCTCTTGCTGTGTTTCACGCAGGTCTTCGACCAGATCCACAACATCGTCACTGTCCAAGTCGCGCACGGCTTCAGCCAACACTTGAGGTGTAAGGACCCCAATAACCTCTTCGCGGATGCTCTCATCCAGCTCTGACAGGATATCACCGTCAAACTCACGATCGTATAAACGGATTAGACGCGAGCGATCAAACGCATTGATTTGCTCCAAAAGGTCAGCAATATCAGCAGCGTGTAGAGGGTCCATCAGCTTGCTAAGCTTAGCCTTATCCTCAATATCCACAGCATACAGGATTGCACTGACGTTTTTACGATTCAGCCGATACGCATCATCTTCACGTACGTTTTCTGGCCCTTCGGCAGATATTTGGGTGTTTTCATTCATGTTGCTCGAACCATATGCGGGGGGCGAGATCGTGACAATGGGATGCGCCTGCGAAATGTCATTTACCGTATGCTCCAGCCAGATTATGTAGGGTCCATGACAAATCAAAAATTACTTTGCGGTCAGGTTTTGACCTATTCGGGCGACCCCTTTGTAGGGGCATGGCAAGACGCTGTTCACGTTAACAGCTCCGGTGGTGTCTTGATCCGTGGCGGCAAGATTGAAGCCATAGGCAATGCGGCCACGTTGCAGGCCGCACATCCAGACGCGCAAGTGACGCAATACGGTGAAAAGCTTATTCTGCCCGGGTTTGTCGACGCGCATGTCCATTACCCACAGACCGGGATCATCGCGAGTTGGGGGAAACGTCTGATTGATTGGCTCAACACCTATACGTTCCCAGAGGAAATGCGGTTTGGGGATCCTGCGTACGCGACCGAAATCGCAGGACGCTATCTGGACCTGACGCTGTCCAACGGGACAACCACCGTTTGCTCATATGCTACCATCCACCCTGAAAGCGTGGACGCGATATTTGAAGCAGCGCTTGCGCGTGGCCAACGCGTGGTGGCTGGTAAAACCTGCATGGATCGAAATGCGCCCGATGGGCTGCGCGATACGGCCCAGTCGGCGTATGATGATAGCCTCGCATTGATTGAGAAGTGGCATGGCGTTGAGCGTGCCCATTACGCGATTACCCCGCGCTTTTCCCCTACCTCAACCGTTGAACAGCTGGAGGCCTTGGGCGCACTATGGGCGAAGCAGCCCGATGTATTGATGCAAACGCACCTAAGCGAACAAGTTGATGAAATCGAATGGGTTAAAGGCATGTATCCTGACGCCCGTGATTATTTAGATACCTATGAGGCATATGGCCTTCTTGGGGAACGCGGCATCTACGGTCACTCAATTCACATGGAACCGCGTGAAATGGATCGTTTGTCTGAGGTGGGCGGCGCGGTGGTGCATTGCCCGACTTCAAACACCTTCATAGGTTCAGGTCTGTTTGACATGGCCGCGATGAAAGCCCGCTCAATCCCTGTTGGCCTAGCAACCGACACAGGTGGCGGGTCCTCATTTTCAATGCTGCGCACAATGGCAGCGGCCTATGAAATAGCCCAACTTCGCGGTGTCGCCCTACATGCCAGTCAGTTGCTTTGGCTGGCGACTGCTGGATCAGCCCGAAGCCTTCATTTGCAAGACCACATCGGTTCGTTGAAAGTTGGCAATGACGCAGACATTTGTATTCTTGATCTGGCGTCCACTCCTGCCATTGCACAACGCAGCACGCGGGCGACCGATGTGTGGGAGGCTCTATTCCCAACACTAATGATGGGAGATGATCGCGCAATTGCAGATGTTTGGGTCCAAGGGCAGCGACGCAGCTAATTAGCAAGGTGCAGCAAGAACCATAACCCAATAGTTGTCAGGTCCTCGGGCCAATCCAAATTCGCCTGCCTTTTTATGGGTCATGTTCTTGTAGTGCCCTTTGGATGCTTTCCAGCCCGCCATCACCTCTACGAGGCTTTGTTGACCACGCGCGATATTTTCTGCCACAAAGCACCACTTGTACCCTTGCGCCGTTGTTCGATCCCCGATGGATGATCCGTTTGCGCCGGTGTGGCTAAAATAGCCTTGGCTTGCCATGTCATTGGCATGTGCAGCTGCAACTGCCTCAAGCTGTGGGGAATAGCGAATTACCTTGCGACGTTTCTCTTTGCGGATTTCGTTGATGATCAGCGTTGCTGCAGGATCAGAAAAAGCGGGGCTTCCAATGGAAAACGAAAGCAAAATCACTACAAACAGATACTTCATAGCTGATCCTTCAAAGCATGTGCCAACTTGTTTTGACGCCTTATCACAGTATTCAAATCAATCGTTGTGACCTGACCATCCCGAATAATTTGGCGCCCCTCGACAACCAGGTGTCGCACTTTGGTTGGTCCGGCCAACAACAATGCCGCAGGGTCCCACGATCCGGCACTTTCAATACCAGTCGTGTCCCAAATTGCCACGTCACCACGACACCCAACAGCCAAGCGCCCGCATTGAGGACGCCCCAAAACATCTGCCCCACCGCGTGTTGCAATCTCAAGTGCGGTACGTGCGCTCATCGCATCCGCCCCAAGCGCGACACGCTGCAACAACATCGCTTGACGCGCCTCAGCAATAAGATTGCCAACATCATTGCTGGCTGATCCATCAACACCAAGACCCACAGGAACACCCGCATCGTACATTCTGCGTACCGGCGCGATGCCACTGCCCAAACGGCAATTGGAACACGGGCAATGCGCAACACCAGTTTTCGTCCGCGCAAACATTGCGATCTCTTCAGCGTCCAATTTTACGCAATGCGCATGCCATACGTCGGGGCCCGTCCAACCCAAGTCTTCGGCATATTGCCCAGGGCGTTTGCCAAATTTCTCAAGGCTATAGGCGATGTCCTCATCGTTTTCAGCCAGATGGGTGTGCATCATGACGCCCTTGTCACGTGCTAAGATCGCAGCATCGCGCATCAGTTCTGTACTGACAGAAAACGGCGAACAAGGGGCCACACCAACGCGACACATCGAAGCCGCGGAGGCGTCGTGGAACCCATCGATAACGCGAATGCAATCCTCTAGAATTGCGCCTTCCTGTTCAACCAAGCTGTCAGGTGGCAGCCCACCATCGCTTTCACCGATGCTCATTGCACCGCGTGTGGGTTGAAAACGAATACCCAATTCTGCAGCGGCGTGGATCGTGTCCTCAAGCCGTGAACCGTTGGGATATAGATATAAATGGTCAGAACTTAACGTGCATCCTGACAGCGCCAACTCCGCCAGCCCCACTTGGGCCGACGTGAACATATGATCGGGGGTAAAGTGTGACCAAATTGGATAAAGCGTTTGCAGCCAACCAAATAACAACGCATCTTGGCCACCCGGGACCGCGCGTGTCAGCGTCTGGTACAAGTGATGGTGCGTGTTCACCAAGCCAGGCGTAACTACGCATCCCGCTGCGTTAATAACTTCGCCAGTAGTCCGCAGCCCATGACCAACCTCAACGATTTGACCGGCGCGGATCAAAACGTCTGCACCACTTAACTCTCGGCGCGCGTCGTCCATGGTTAGGATCGTATCCGCATTTTGGATTAGAACTTCGCTCATGGGAATTCTCTCAAAATTGCCAACGCTTCCGCATGGATTTCAGGGTTTGCTGCAGCAAGGGCTCGACCACCATTATGGGCTGGGCCGCCTTGCCAATCGGTGACAATGCCACCTGCCCCGTGGATCAGTCCAATTGGGCCTTGAATGTCGTATGAGTTCAACGAGGCCTCAATCACCAAGTCAACATGACCTGCCGCCAACAACGCATAAGCATAACAATCCATGCCATAACGAGTCAGCTGGGCCTTCTCGGCCACGGCTTCAAAACCTGCCCGTTCTGTCGGGGAACCTACTTCGGGGAACGTTGTAAAAACAGTCGTTTCAGATAGCGGGCGCGGCGCGCGTGTTTGGATAGCGCCTTCACCATGCGGGCCAGCAAAGTTAGCACCTTGCGGCGTGCCAATAAAGCGTTCGCCGATATAGGGTTGATCAATCACGCCAATCTGCGGACCAGCATCATCCCCAACCGCGATCAAGACGCCCCATGTCGGCGTGCCAGACACAAAACCACGTGTTCCATCAATTGGATCTAAAACCCAGATCAGGCCACTGGTGCCGTGTTTTGCGCCATACTCTTCACCAAGGATAGCATCATCAGGCCGCATTTGGCCCAATAGATCACACATCGCTTGTTCTGCGGCTTTGTCTGCGACAGTGACAGGATCGAATCCAGTCGTCAGTTTGTTTTCGGCCGATAGCCCTGCAGAGCGAAAGTGAGGAAGGATGACGGTGCGTGCAACATCAGCCAAAGCATTGGCGACTGATACAAGTTCGTCGTGAATTTCAGGTCTATATGTCATGAAAAAGGGGTGCCATTTTGCCCCCCAAATTGCAATCGTTCTCAGCAGGCTTATTAGACAAGCCTGCGGTAAATCAGTTTTTCAATTGCCCGTATTAAGCTGCGCCGCCCAAAACACGGGCAAGATCGATTACGCGACGCCGTAGGTCTTTAGGGATCGCATAGTACGAACGCACAAGATCCATGACTTCTTTGTTGTTCAAGAAATCTGCAGGGGCTTGCTCGGAATTAGTGACTGCTTCAGGTGGCGCTATATGTTCAATCCCATCAAAGAAATGTGTCATTGGCACGCCCAATGCTCCAGCGATGTCCCAAAGTCTAGATGCACTCACGCGATTTGCGCCCGTCTCATACTTTTGAATTTGCTGGAATTTAATACCTACGGTTTCTGCGAGTTGTTGCTGGGTCATACCAACAAGCCAACGTCTTTGACGCATCATTCGACCTACATGGATATCAACATTGTGCGGCATCATAATTTCCAAAACTCGGCCCCGAAGGGTAACTCTTTTAATTCCTTCAAACAGCGACGACGAAAGCACCCTCTTCGTACAGAGGAACACCTTCTCGTTGCGGTCGAACTATTGATGTCGGACGTTAGGTCATAAAGCAACGGCCTCGCAGCGGGGAAAAAATGCATTTTGGTCCCAGATCGCGCATGCATCAAACCTAGGTTAGATGCCAAGCTTGGCTAAACACGTGAAAAAATAGCTTGTTGGTTGCCGTTATGCCATATGCTGATTTCGGCCTAGGCAGCGCTTAGCTTCACCTTTTCGTTGCCACGAAAGGCACGACGCAACATATCAGCCAAAGCATCGTGAACCACCCCCTTAGAACCACCTGCTCCATATAGATTGACCTTCTGTGCAGGTAATTCTGGCAAACTGCTGTTATGATCGATGCGTTCCAGATGCGGCGGCTCTGTGCCCTCAAGCATCGTATGCACCGCTAAATCGGCACTCACAGTCGCCTCGATCGTGCGATCGCTTTCCGTCTCAACAACGACATCCCAGTCAATTCCGACACCATCCAATCCCTCAATAACCGTAGGACGAAACGCGCATTTAAATCCAAATGCCAGTTTCAGCGGGCGATGACGCCACGCAGACCCACTTGGGGCACCGATCCAGCACAGCGGCTTGGTGCAAAGAGTTTCGCCCCCAGTGCTCACTTGTGTTTCGGTGGTTAGAATCAGATCACAGCTGCCTTTGCTGAATTCTTCAAACAAAAGCCGTGTGTAGGACGTGCGCAGCTGCACCCGTACGCGCGGAAAGGCACTGTTGAACTGCTTTAGAACCTGCGGAATTACCGGATAAACGATGTCATGCGGCACACCCAAGGTGATTTGTCCCTCGTATGCCTGATCTGTCAGGCGTGTCATAACCTCGTCATTCAGGGCGACCATACGGCGCGCATAAACCAACAACTGCTCCCCTGAGGCTGTCAAAGCGATTGTGCGACCAGACCGATCCAACAACTCAAGTCCCAATAACTCTTCAAGCCGTTTCAACTGCATCGAGACCGCTGATTGCGTCAAATGCAGGAAGCCCGCTGCCCGCGTCACACCGCCAGCCTCAGCAACTGCAACAAACGACCGAAGTGTCGTAACATCCAAATTCCGCATACATCACCATCCTTGATACATCGCATCACAACCATTCAATTTCCTAATGTAAAACAATCACGCATACACATCAACAAGACTTATGCTTTCGACTCAAATCATCGAAATTCGTTATGAAAGGAAATACCATGACCCATATTGAACAATTTAGCAGCTATGCCTCTTCCCCACGCTCGGCTACCTCTCTGCGTCACCTTTACAACGTTTGGCGCAGCCGCCGCGCCCTTGCCGCATTGGATGATGCGGCCTTAAAAGACGTCGGCCTAACACGCCACGACGCGACACGCGAAGCCGCCCGCCCCTTCTGGGACGTACCAAATACGTGGCGCATGTAGCACTGGGTTAAATAATCGCTCAAATTGAAGCATGTTTCAGGCAGAATTGACTTGAAACATGCGTCCTTCACCCCAATATTTGAAACATACAAAAGGCAGAGGTTCTTCTGCCCCCAACAGTTTCCTTTGGAGGTCAAAAATGGCTGACGTAAATACAATCCGCAGCGCAGCAGGTGCAAATGCCGCCAGCATCGACGCGGGTCTGCGCGCCCACATGAATAAAGTTTACGGTCAAATGTCTATCGGCATGTTGATCACTGCATTGGCAGCTTGGGCCATTGCTGGCTTGGCGGTCACGTCTGACCCGTCAGCTGCAGCAACCAACGCTGAAGGCGCTGTATATGCGCTGCGCGAGGGTTCTTACCTGACCGGTTTGGGCAGCCTGCTGTACACTTCACCATTGCGCTTCGTTGTCATGTTCGCACCACTGGCCTTTATCTTCTTTGGCTGGGGCGCATTGATGAGCCGCGGTTCGGCTGCTGCTGTTCAGTTGGGCTTCTTCATCTTTGCAGCCATCATGGGCGTCTCAATGAGCTCAATCTTCTTGGTTTACACACCGTATTCCATCACACAGACGTTCCTAGTCACAGCGATCGCCTTCGCAGGCCTTAGCCTTTATGGTTATACCACGAAGAAAGACCTGTCTGGCATGGGTACATTCCTGATGATGGGTGTGATCGGTCTACTTGTTGCAATGGTTATCAACATCTTCTTGCAGTCTTCTGTAATGATGATGGCGATCTCAGCAATCGGTGTTTTGATATTTGCAGGCCTAACAGCCTACTACACGCAAGACATTAAACGCACATACGTTGCACATGCACACCACGGTGACCAAGAATGGTTGGACAAAGCAGCTTCAGACGGCGCGTTGTCATTGTACATCTCGTTCTTGAACATGTTTCAGTTCTTGCTGATGTTTATGGGCCAACAAGAATAAACATCAACTCCATTTGATGTAATCAGGGCCGCCCAATTGGGTGGCCCTTTTTCGTTTAACGACAGGAGAAGACGATGCTGGAGCTAAGACCAA
>Ga0115546_1000550_pt1 | contig 25304 bp, 47 predicted proteins | sample COGITO_mtgs_1004_FD_87186 | JGI IMG/M metagenome (GOLD analysis project Ga0115546, IMG submission 87186) | Pelagic marine microbial communities from North Sea - COGITO_mtgs_100413 | ecosystem: Environmental > Aquatic > Marine > Epipelagic | place: Germany:Helgoland, sampling site Kabeltonne...
AAGTGTTTATATCTGTTAAAAAGTATTTTATTATAATATAGTATATAGGTTGTATATTTACATAACACTTTAATCTTTTAATTTGTTTTTAAATAAAGTGACTTTTGTTTTTAATTTTGTTTTTTAGAGGGTATCAGAAATGGTATCCTCTTTTTTTTGCTTAATATTTTTTTTATTCAAATAAAAGTGTTATATTTGTTAAATAATAATAATTAAATACACATTATGAAAGAAATTTATAAAGACATAGTAGGTTATGAAGGACATTATCAAATATCAAATTTAGGTAATGTAAAAAGCATTAAGTTTAAAAAAGAAAAGATATTAAAAGGTGCTGCTATGAACACAGGATATAGGGTTGTTAATTTATTTTTAAATAATAAGGGAAAAGTTTGGCAAGTTCATCAATTAGTTGCAATAGCTTTTTTAGAGCATAAAATTAATGGACATAAATTAGTAGTTGACCATATAGATAACAATCCTTTAAATAATAAGTTATCCAACTTACAGGTTGTAACCGCAAGACAAAACTTATCTAAAGACAAAAAAGGATATTCAAGTAAATATGTTGGTATAACTTGGCATAAAGCTGCTAAAAAGTGGATTGCACAAATTTTAATAAAAGGTAAACGTAAATATTTAGGCTTATTTGAAGATGAATACAAAGCACATTTAGTTTATATGAAAGAACTTGAAATGCTAAAAAAATGTTAAAATTTAAAAAAAGTTTTTTTAGTATGTAAAAACCTTGTATTTTTGTAGGGTAAAACAATAATAATAATTAAAAATAAGAATTATGATAACAAAAACAGAAGACCGTTTTAACAAACGTAAAGAGGCAGTTGAGTATAGTAAACCAAATGCAATTATAAACAAGAACAAATCTTGGAACAGAAGACGAATAACTAAATAGATAAAAATTATGGAAAGCAATTGTTGTGGTGCATTACCACTATGGGAAACAGATATATGTTCAGACTGTGGAGAACACGCTGAATTTTATGAAACAGATTATTAACTTAAAAACAAACAAAATGAAAACATTTAATAACTCTCAAAAAGTAACTATATTAATTTTTGTAATTTTAGGCATTATTCTAATAGTAAACCAATTAATAAATGACTTTGATTTTACATTACAATGATAGAACAGAAAAAAACAAAACAAATGAAAACTTTAAAAGCAATTAAAAAATGAGCAAGATTAACAACGAAGCGTGGAAAGAACTTAAACAACAAATGGAATACCATTTAGAACAAGACCCCAATTTAACTGATATAGCAATTAATTATCAAGTTAGAATACCTGAAAGAGAAATAAAAAATTATTTAAGATTAAGTGTAAAAATAGACAACAATTAAAAACAAGAATTATGAAAGACATTATAGACTATCAATATCATCGTATTGTAGCATTAGACAAAATAGTTTCAGAACTTAAATTAAAGTTATTAGAAGTAACAGATAAAGAATGTACAGAAGAGTACAAACAATTAATTAGAAAACAAATATTAAACAAGTAAATTATGGAAAAATTAAACAAAATTCAAGCAGAATTAAAAGCACCAAAGAATCAACGTAACAACTTTGGTAAGTACAACTACAGAAGTTGTGAGGATATTTTAGAAGCAGTTAAACCACTATTAAGTAAATACAATTGCACGTTAACAATATCAGATGAAATTAAACAAGCAGGAGATATAATGTATGTTGAAGCAATAGCAATTATATCTGATGGAGAAAACCAAGTACATACTAAAGCACAAGCAGGAATTGATGTAAATCGTAAAGGTATGGACATTGCACAAAGTTTTGGTAGTAGTTCATCCTATGCAAGAAAGTATGCTTTAAATGGTTTATTCTTAATTGATGATACTAAAGATGTAGATGCAACAAATGACCATAGCACAAAAGCAGTTATTGAAAAGAAGTGGTTAAATAAAGATACACCTGAATTTAAGAAAGCACAAGTATATTTAAAAGGTGGAGGTAACATTAGCAATATAGAAGCTAAATATAAAATTAGTAAAGAAGTAAAAGAATTATTAACTAAATAAAAACAGCACAAGATGACACAATTAGATTATGATTTAGACAATTATTTAAGCGAATTTGATAAAGAGTTTAAGTGTTACGAATGTGAAAAAAGCATATCAAAGGAAGGATATTGCAGTAGGGATTGCTATAAAGCTGGACAACTATAATTTTGCACATTTAACATATCAACAAAAAATAATTAATATGAACGCAATCGAATTAAGGAAAACAAAGAAAGACCATTATAGACTATTTTTTAATGGAGTAGATGTAACAGGGGAACAAGAAAGAAGTGTTTTTCGACAAATCATCCAAGAAATAGATAACACAATTAATGTAGGAATATAACAATTAACAATTAAATTTAAAATTATGAGTAACAAATCGTATTTATTAGGAGACGTTGAATTATCAATCAACGAAATTAAAAAGTTAAATCAGTACTTTCAACACGTTTTAACGTATGATGCTAACAAAAAGTTAGTACCAAAAAAAGATGAAAATGGTGAAGCTATGAAAAAGCTAACATTAAACTTTTCAATTTTTGAAGAAGGCAGATATGGTAAAAATGTATCGTTTACATTACCACAATCTAAAGAACAAAGAGATGCAAAAGAACCAAAGAAGTATGTTGCCAATGGTAAAATATTTTATGCATCAGATGACTTGCAAGGTTTTGTTCAAAGAAACGAAAACAAACAAGAAGCAGTACAAGAAACTGTTGTAACATCGGATTTACCATTTTAATTACTAACTAAATAGGGGTGGTTTAGGCTACCCCTTTTTTTATTCTACTTTATGTGGCACTACAAAGGAAAACAAATTACAGACAGAAAACAATTATCTGAAGATGCAATAGGCTTCGTATATCGCATTACAAACACATTAAATGACAAACATTATATTGGTAAGAAGATATTGGTTAATAAGCGCACAAGAAAGCCTCTAAAAGGATACAAGCGTAAACGTGTTGACTATGTAGAAAGCAATTGGTTAAAGTACACAGGTAGTAATGAAGAAACAAAAAAATGGAAAATAGAAGAATGTTATAGAGAAATTTTATATATTTGCTATAACAGGACGATGATGTCATATTATGAGACTAAACTACAATTTATTGAAAATGTTTTAGAAAGTGATAAATACATAAATGATAACATAGCAGGGAAGTTCTATAAAAAAACAATTTTAAAATATAAACAAGATGCAAAAACAAAAAACAAAAACTGATGATGAAAAAGAAGTAGAAAGAATGTTGATTATTCAGCAGATGGAAGAGCTTGAAAAAGATGCTGAATTAGATGTTGCGGAAGATATTGCTTATCCACCTGTCGCAATTAGTTGTGGTACATATATAGATGTTGGTACTGATGGTACAAGAAGAACTTACCCAATTCCAATTGGTACTTATGGTAACTTTAGTTTTACACACGCTCATCCAAAAGTTGGAAAATCATTTTTTATGTCTTTATTAGTATCTGCTTATCAAGGTGGTCAAAATGATTACACTGGTAAATTAAAAGGGCATAGACAAGGTAGAAAGATAATACACTTTGATACTGAACAAGGTAAGTTTCACGCAAGTAAAGTAGCAAGACGACCATTAGTGATGAATGGTTATATGCAAGACGAAAACTATCACTTTTATGCATTACGTGCTATGGATTACAAACAAAGAAGGAACTTTATAGAATACATTTTATATACAAAGTTTGCAGGAGAAAAAATAGGTTTGGTAATTATTGATGGTATTGCAGATTTAACTTCAGATGTAAATTCAATGGAACAATCAACAGAAGTGCAAGAATTATTAATGCGTTGGACAGATGATTTACAATGCCACATATCAACAATAATACATTCTAATTATGGTTCAACTAAACCGACTGGAGTGTTAGGGTCATCGCTTGAGAAGAAGGCGGAAACACAAATTATGTTAGAAAAAAACAATGCTAATCAAGGTTGGGTAACAGTTGAATGTAAAAGAGGTAGAAACAGAAACTTCGATACATTTAGTTTTGGCTTTGAAGAAAACGGTTTGCCAAAGTTTATTAAAGATGATTTTGAATTTTAAAAATAAAATTGTATATTGCACAATAATTAAAAAATAAAAACAATGAATATATTAAAAAAAGCAAACGAAATTGTAAATGAACGTTCAGAAGAAAAAGAAAGAATGTATGGAGACTTTCAAGAGTGTATGCAAAAAACAGCTGATATAGCTTCTTTAATGAGTAATAAAGAAATTAATATAGTAGATGCCTACAATGTTCTAATAGCTCTTAAATTAGCTCGACAATCTAATGCACACAAAGAAGATAACTTGTTGGATGCATTGGCTTACATTGGTTCACTAAACAACGTATTAGAAAATGAAAAATAAAATAGAAAAACAATATAAAAAAATATTGCACAAAGCAATTACTAAAGGACAATTTAGAGACGATAGAACAAGTGTAGGTTCATACTCCTTATTTAATCAACAATTATCTTGGAATTTAAAAAATAATTTTCCAATGATGACCGGTCGTAAAATATATCAAAAAGTATTTAATACAGAATTTGATTGGTTTATTAATGGTGAAACAAACATACAAAGATTCAAAGATAACAATGTTAAGATATGGAATGAATGGGCAGATGCTAATGGTGATTTAGGGCCTGTTTATGGTTATCAATTAAGAAACTTTAATAGTAATGGTATCGACCAACTTAAAAGCTTGTTAGAGAGTCTTAAAACAAATCCTGATTCAAGAAGACATATTGTAACTTTATGGAATCCACAACAGTTAGAGGATATGGCTTTACCCCCTTGTTATTTATATTTTCAATTCTTTGTTCAGGGTGATAAATTGAATATGTTTGCTGTACAACGTTCGGGTGATTTATTTTTAGGTATACCTTATGATGTTGCATTATTTTCAAAACTATTATTGTATGTATCTGACGAGGCCAATTTAAAAGCAAATAAGATAGACTTGCAAATAGTAGATGCACACGTATATAAAAATCAATTAGACAGTGTAAAAGACTATTTAAAAACTAAAACATATAGTTTACCAAAATATTCTTATATTGCCAAAGAACTTAAAATAACAAATTATAAATTTCATAAATTAATAACAGCTCCTGTAGCTATATAAACAAAAACTATGTATTACGTATATTACATCAAAGGAAAAAAAATAGGTTGTACTAATAACCTTAAAAAAAGAGTAGAAGAACAACAAGGTTATAAAGATTACCAGATACTATTTGAGTCACCTGATATTAAAAAAGCTTCTAATGCTGAAAGATATTATCAAGAGAGACTAGGATACAAAGTAGATAAACAAACTTACGAAGAATTAACAGTTAAAAATAAACAATTAAAAAACAAAAACGAAATGATACACACTACAAACACAACAGTAACTTTTAAGATAAAAAGTAAAGAAGAAGTAACAAATGATTTTTTATTAAACAAAATAATGTTTTTAGAAATAGAGGGTGAAGCTATAAACTTAACAGAACAACATTGTGAATGGATTAAACAACATTTAAAGACTTCTCAATATGGAGATAAATATGGTTTTTTTATTTATAATGGAGCATTTTTAGAAGCACATAAGAGTTTTCAAACAGAAGATAATGTATTTAATAATATTAGAGATTGGGCTAAACAGAGAGATTTATATGATAAAGGAGATACAAAAACACAATATGTTAAATTACAGGAAGAGTCAGGGGAATTAGCTAAAGCTATTTTAAAGAATGACAAACCTGAGATTGAAGATGCTATTGGGGATATGGTTGTTGTATTAACAAACTTAGCTCACTTAGAAGGGTTGACAATTGAAGAGTGCATACAATCTGCTTATGATGTTATAAAGAACAGAACGGGTAAGATGGTTAATGGAACTTATGTGAAGAATAACTAAGATGGATATTCAACTATTGAATGGAGATACTTTTGAGAAAAGTGATATCCTAAAACAAATGATGGATGATACTTTTTATTATGGGTATTTAGGTAAGAATGCTTTATCAAGTTCTACTTGTAAAAGTTTATTAGAAGGTCCTGAGGCATATTATAATATGTTGAATAAACAAGAAGGTAAAGAACATCAAGCTTTGAGAGATGGTAGGTTAATACACTTACTGTCTCTTGAGCCACATCGTATTGATGAACTTACTATTATTGATAGCACAAAAGGTAGTAAAGCTTATAAGTTAGCAGTCGAAGAACAATTACCTCAAACAGTATATACACGTTCAGAATTAAATAGATGTAAAGATATAGCTGATGCCGTATTGGATAATGATGAATATAGAGAATTAGTTAGGTTTGCTCATTTTGAAAAACCTGAGATTGGTTATTACAATGGTTTGCCATTTAGAGGTAAAGCGGATATATCATTACCGGGGATTGTTATTGATTTAAAAACTACAAGTGATATTAATAGATTTGATGAAGCAGCAATGTATTGGAACTATGATGTACAAGCAGCATTGTATTTAGAATTGTTTGGCGCATTTGAATTTAAGTATGTTGTAGTGGATAAAAGAACTAAAGAAATTGGATTTTATTCTTTCTCAGATGAATTTATACAAAGCGGTTATAATAAATTACAATTAGCTACTGATAATTATTTAAAATATAAAGATGAATACTTGTAAAGAACTACAAAACATAGCTTATAAAAGCTGTATAGATAGTTATTTTAATTCAAAAGATAGAGAAGATATTGTTGAATATTGGGTTTATCTATTAGAAAAAGAAAGATGGTGTGAAGCAGAAGGTGTTGAGAAAGCATTAGAACTAATTGATATTTACATAGAGATAAAAGAATAAATGCCAAAGCTAAAAAAACAGATAGTAATAAAAAATCCAAACTATAAAGCACAACAATTTTGTTTTAAAGAAGGCTTTATTATTTACCCTGAACTATTTGGTAATGAATACAAGATAGTGTATCAACGTGGACATAAAAAACAATACTATATGAAAGGACAGTTGTTTAACATACAAGAATCATTTCAAGCGATGTGGGATTTATATAATAAGATTTACGAACATTTAAAATAAGAATATGGAATTACAAGGGTGGGAAATAAGTTTACAAACAACAAAAGGTATTTTGTTAGGTGTACAAGAATTAGAATTTATAGAAGAAAACGTTTATGAAAAGGATATTGAAATACATTTTCCTTTCTTTAAAATAATAATAACATTAATTTATAACTAATATGAGAAGCACACAAATGCATTACGAAAACAGAAACAATAGTAATTACGATGTAATTGATTTTATTAAAGATTACGAACTAAATTTTAATTTAGGTAATGTGGTCAAGTACATTTCAAGATTAGGTAAGAAAGATGAGAAGTTAAGAGAATTACGGAAAGCATTGGACTATCTACAACGTGAAATAGAACACGAGGAACAGATACAAAAAAGTGAAATAGAAAGATTAAGAGGGCAATAGCTCTCTTTTTTTGTTAAAGAAACGCTAAAATTTGTTAAAAAGTTTTTATAGTATTTAAATGTGTTGTATATTTACAGTGTAATTAAAAACAAACATTATGACAACTTTCGAAAATATCGCAGACGTATTAGTAATAAAAGAGCATATTGACCACGCATTAAGTAATTCTTATGAAGGTTTATCTTATGACAGAAACTTTAACGCTCTTGGTCAAGAGATTATGATTTATACAAGAGATGGACAATATGAAAATGAGGTTATATTAACCTCGGATAAGTTAGATTCTATTTATGTTTTAAATAACCATATCGGGTATCAAACAGAAATAATTCAGGAATTATTAAAAAAATAAATAATAAAAGGCGGTGTAAAAGCCACCAATTAATAAACTAAAAACAAAATATTATGAAAACAATTAGAAGATTTATTAAAGAGTACAAGGAAAACAAGAATTTAATACCATTTAAGACAATTATTTTAGATACAGGTATTATATGTCAACATTATAGAAATGGTAAAATAGAGGTAAGGTAATGGAAGCACATAACGTAAAATACGGAACAAAAGTAATAGTAACTGATGAAAACGTAAAGACTCCAACATCTTCAATACCTGTAAATAAAGGTGATGAAATTACGATATACAAACTTGATGGAATGTATTGCAACGCAGTAGATAAATATGGTAATAAAATTTACATTGCAGGATGGACTGAAGTTAAACCTTGTGTATAAAAATAATAATTAAATAATAAAGATATGATGAGCGAACCTTTAAAAATAACATTAGAAAACTTTAAACAGACTTTTGATTTATTATATGCTGATAATGTATATTTAAAATCAAAGATAGAATTATTAGAAAACGAAATAGAATTAGAAATAGCAAAAGCAGAATTAAAATGGACACACAATTAAAATCAAAAATTAAATCAATTGAACCTGAATTTACAGATACAGATGCTAATATTAGCAGAATATCTTTACCTAATCAAGTAGCATTATATTTAAATAATAACGAATACTTAATCGATATATCATTAACCGATAGTATATTGGAAGTAAACATACATATTGGAGGAGATAAAATAAAGCTATCTAACGAAGAAATAAAGTGGTTGTATACATATTTAGATGAATTATTAATTAATCAAATAGAACTCACTAAAATGTATTATGAGGCTGAACAATACGAGAATGAAATAAATTGGTATATAGAATAAACAAACATTATGAGAAACTATAACGAAGTACAATTAGAACAAATCACAGGAGCAATCATAACTTCATTTATTAACCTACACTTTTTAGAAGAAGCAGCACAAAGTGGTTTATTTAGACAACGGGTAAGAAAGAATGTAAAACGTACATTAGATGATTTAATTCATTTAGAGACTACATACTTCAACGAAATAGAAAAGGTTGATGAGGCAGAACTTGGGGATAAATTAGTGGCTAACAATTTAGAATTTATTACGTTCTTATTAAAGATGTTTAGATTCAATGATTTTAGTAAGATGCAAGAAATTGCGGTAGCTTATTCAATGGATAAAGAAGCAGTAACAAAAGTAACAGATGAGATATTAATTAAAAACGGAGCAAAAGATGAGAACATATAATAAAGATAAAGCGATAGAATTATACAAAGATTTTAAACAACTTACTAAAGTAGATGTATTTAATCGTTCAAGGGAAACCAAAATAATGGTATTACGTTCATTGTTTTATAGAGTGTTACAAGATAATAATTTTATGAATGATAGAGAGATAGCAGAGTTCTTTACAGAGATGGGAGATAGAAGAGACAGAAGTAGCATATACATATCATTGACTAAAATAAACCACTACTATTCAAACTTTGATTACTTCAGGAAAATATATGATTTGTATTTTTATGATTTAAAAGAACCCCAAATACAATATAAATTAGATAGACAACAAGATAAATTAGACAACTTAATTGATACAGTTGAATGTAAAATTAGAAGAGATGAACTATATGAAATGGTCAACCTACGAATTAAATCTTGGTCTTGGAAGGTAGAAGATAGATGTGAAATAATAGAAGGAGTAGGTACATTTTAAATGTACTATAAATAAAACTTATAGTAACTATAAGAAAAAAGTATTGAAATATTTGCAAAAAGTCCTCTTAGAATTGTATTATAATAAGATAATCTTTTTATCAACATATATTTTATTCTTTTATTTAAATATATTTTTAATATATTATATTCAACATTGGGTATATATGTTTACCTAAATATGTTTTTTACAATTATATTATTCTAATGTTTTGGCCAAGGTATACTATTTTTTAAAATAGTTTAAAACTTTGTACAACTTTCTCAAATTATTTTATTAAATTTACGTAAATATTAAATTACTTGTGTAATTATATTAATATAACAAAACAATAATAACATTGTTTTTAAATAAAGAATTATGAAAACATTAGAATTAGTTTATAAGGACCATAAAAAATGGATTAATACCGTCAAGAAGATGGGTAGTTCCCAAGAAGAAGCCGAAGATATCGTTGGGGAGATGTACGTAAAGGTAGGTGAATTAGTCAATAATGGTTTAGTCCCATTTTATGGAGATGAAATTAACTACTTTTATATTTACAGAGCATTAAGAAATATATTTTTAAATTTAAAAAACAAACAAAAGAAAGAAGGTAAAGTATCTTTAGACAATGCTTTGGAATTAGAAGATGGTGCATATATTGATTTTGAAAGAGAGAATGAAAAGGTTGAAGCTGCCCTAGATAAATTGCATTGGTACGATAGAAAGGTTTATAATATACTACAGGAGGATTACAGTATAAGAGAACTTTCTAATAAAACGGGTATAACATACCATAGTTTATACAATACCTTTAGGAAAGTTAAAGAACAATTAAAAAAAGAATTATGAAACTTGGAGATTTAATAGAACGCATAACATATTACACTGGAATTAAATGGCTTGTTAAAAGACTATTTGGAAAAGATTGTGGGTGTGATAAAAGACAAGAACAATTAAATGATATTGAGTTATGGTAGAAGATAAAATAATATGGCAAGGTATTAAATACCGTACAAAAACAAGAATGACTAATGAAGATTTTAAGTTAATGTGTGAACTACATTCTAAATACTTCAATCATAAATATTATGAACCTTGTACTTGTAATAAAAGAAATATAAGAAAGTGGATTGAACAATTAGATAATGTACTTTTTTAAACTTTAATTAAAAGGCTCTATTAAATTAGAGTCTTTTTTTTGTAATATAATTAATCAAATAGTTAGAATGTATTAGAATATGGACAACAGAAAGAACAACGGAAATAATGGTCACTCAACCAAAGCCAAAGAAGGTAAGATAGATAAACGTAAGAACGAATATAGAAGTGCATTAAAAGAAGCTGCAACAAAACAAGATGTTATTGATGTCATTAAAATGATTAAGACAAAAGCAATTAAAGACCAAGATACGCAAGCAGCTAAATTATTTTTAGAATACTACATTGGTAAACCTAAAGATGAGGTTGATATCACAACTAATGGTGAGATGTTGAATATACCTGTAATTCATTTTAAAAAGTCAGAATAGATTTGAGTGATATTATAATCAATGAAAAGTTTTTACCTTTAAAAGATAGTAATGCAAGATACTATATTGTAACAGGTGGAAGAGGTTCAAGCAAGAGTTTTAGTACAACACTAATAGAAGCTACGAATACTTTATCACAAGGTTACAATTGTTTGTATACAAGATATACAATGACTTCTGCAGAACTATCAATTATACCTGAATTTAAAGAGAAGATAGAACTACTTAATTTAGATAGTATATTTGATGTCAATCGTAAAGAAATAACTAATATAGTTACAGGTAGTAAAATACTATTTAGAGGTATTAAAACAAGTGCAGGTAATCAAACTGCAAACCTTAAATCATTACAAGGTATATCAACTTGGGTATTAGATGAAGCAGAAGAAATGGTAGATGAGAATGAATTTGATACTATTGATTTATCAGTACGTTCTAATGTACAAAAGAATAGAATTATACTTATATTGAATCCAACTACAAAAGAACATTGGATATATAAACGCTTCTTTGAATCTAAAGGTGTTAAGGAGGGTTTTAATGGCATTAAAGATGATGTATGTTATATTCATACAACTTATTTAGATAATCGCTTAAACTTGCCCAAATCGTTCTTAAACAACATTGAGAACATAAGAGAAACAAACCCTAATAAATACAAGCATAAAATATTAGGCGGTTGGTTAGATAAAGCAGAGGGTGTTGTATTTACCAATTGGTCATTTGGAGAGTTTAATCCTGATGGTTTACAAACAACTTGCGGAATGGACTTTGGATTCAGTATTGACCCTGATACATTAACAGAAGTAGCTATTGATAAAAGTAAAAGAAAGATATATGTTAAGGAACATTTGTACAGAAATGGTTTAGGTACAACAGAATTGGCACAGATAATATTAAGTAGGGTTGGTAAAACTTTAATCGTAGCAGATAGTGCTGAACCACGTTTGATATCAGACTTAAAATACAAAGGAGTAAATATACAAGCGGTTAAAAAAGGTACTATTGAAAGTGGTGTAACAACAATGCAAGACTTTGAAATAGTGGTAGAACCTAACTCAAGTAACATAGCAAAAGAATTAAACAACTATGTTTATTTAGACAAAGGTAGTAAGTTATATTTAGATGACTTTAATCACGCAATTGATGGAATACGATATAATGTAATATACAATTTAGATAATCCAAATAAAGGCAATTATAGTATACGATAATGAGTAACGAACAAATGATAGCAGTTATAGAATGCTATATACACCATAAGGCAAATAAAGAAGTTAGAATAGCAAAACCTAAAACACCTCAACAATATTTGTTACTTACAAAAGCATACGAAAATTGTATTGGCTTTTTCCATAAATTATAGTTAAATAATTGTAATATATATATGAAGATAGAAATAAATGTACCAACAACATTAAACGATATTACTTTAGGTCAATATCAAAAGTTTTTAAAGATAGCAGAAAACAATGAAGATAGTTCTTTTTTAGATGCTAAAATGATTGAGATATTTTGTGGCATCCCGTTAAGTGATAGTTACAAATTAAAGATGTCAAGTGTTAAGACTATATTAGGTATTTTAGATGAGTTATTAAATACACAACCTAACCACCAAACAAAGTTTAAAATGAATGGTGTTGATTATGGTTTTATCCCTGACTTAAACGAAATGAGTTTAGGAGAGTATATTGATTTAGATAATCATATTGGTAATTGGGAAAATATGCACTATGCAATGAATGTACTATACAGAACAATTGTTACAGACAAAGCAGGTAGATACAACATTGTAGAATACGAAGTAGGCAATGAGGATAAAATGAAGGATATGCCTTTAGGTGCTGCATTAGGTTCTATTGTTTTTTTTTATCATTTAGGGAGGGAGTTATCGATGCATACTCTGAACTCTTTGGACAAACAGGAAATGGAGATTTATCTGCAGCATCCAACTTCTCAAGAAAGTGGGGTTGGTATCAATCAATTTATGGACTCGCTAACGGAGATATTACAAAGTTTGAAGATATCACTAAATTAAATGTTAATCAATGTTTCACTATGTTATCTTTTATGAAAGAGAAAGCACAATTAGAAGCACAACAAATAAAAAATAAATTCTAATGCAAGGTTTTTATAAAGTTACAGAAACGATAAAAGAACAACTATTATCAGACCCAAATGTAAATACAGTTACTACGGGAGATATTACAAGAATAGATTTAGGCAAACAAACTTTGTTTCCTTTATCACATATTATAATAAATACTGCAAGTAATGAAGATAATGTATTGCGTTTTAATCTATCTATTCTGTCGATGGATATTGTTGATGTTAGTAAAGAAGAAGTAGTTGATATATTTGTAGGTAATAACAACGAACAAGATATATTAAACACACAATTAGCAGTATTAAATAAATTGGTACAAGTTTTAAGAGGAGGTAATTTACACGTTGATTTATATCAAGTAGATGGCACACCAACGTTTGAACCTTTTTATGATAGGTTTGAAAATGAATTAGCAGGCTGGGCATTGTCGTTAGATGTTATAATACCAAATGATACTAATATATGTTAAGCAATGTTACAGATGAATTGAATAGATTTGCAAAGTATGTTGTATCACAATCAAGAGCAAATTTAACACGAAGCAAAAAGAACGCTTCTAAACGACTTTATAATAGTATTGAATATAAAGTAAAGGAAAGTAAAAATAGTTTCCAATTAGAGTTCTTAATGGAAGATTATGGTATCTTTCAAGACAAAGGTGTAAGTGGTGTTAAGAAGAAATATAATACTCCATATAGTTACAAAGATAAAATGCCGCCTGTTAAAAGTTTAGACAAGTGGATTGTAAAAAGAAATTTAAAAGGGGTGCGAGGTAAGGATGGTAAATTTATAAGCAGAAAGAGTTTACAATATATGATTGCAAGAAGTATTTACAATAATGGCATCAAACCAAGTTTATTCTTTACAAAACCATTTGAAAAAGCATTTAAGAATTTAGATGAAGATTTAGTTAAAGCGTTTAGATTAGATATGGAGAAGCTATTAACTACAACAACAAAAGATAATTTAAAGAAATAATGGCGAACATATATTTAAGAAGTCCGAAATACATTTCAGCAACTGCACCTACAAACGCAGTTAAAGTTCAATTAGAATTAGTAGTAGATAGTTCAATTATTTACACTTTAGAAAAAACAACATCTGCAGCTTCTTCTGTTTTATTTGAGGTTTCAGAATTGTTTAGAGATTACCTTGATTTAAGCGTTGATACAGATAGCACACATAGTGTGCCTTATTATTACACATTAACGTTTTTAAATTCATATGATTTACCTCTATCAACCTTATCAGATGGTGGTTTTATGAATGATGGTTATACATATTTTGAAGAGCCTGATGGTGTTTTAAATGGTAGAAGTTACTTACAAAGCAATAATATTATTTATAGATTAGAGGATAGTGACGTAAGAATACCAATAGACAGAAACGAAACAAGTAGAGTTACCTATCTTAAAAGTGGCGAGATTGTAAGTTCTGAAAATATAACAACAAGCGTTGCAAATAATATTTATTACATAGGGAAAAACCAAGATGGTTTTAAAGATAGAGTAGAAAGTGATGGTGGTATTTTTGAGGGCAATCTATGTATTCAAAGGTTTGATGACAATATAGACTTAAATGGTGTTGATGCAATTATTATAGAGGGTACTAATTCAACTGACAGGATAGATGTTAAAACAATAAGCGAGTGTAGATATACACCTGCTAAAGTTAGGTTTGTGAACAGGTTTGGTGCAATACAAGATTTATGGTTCTTTAAAAAGTCTATTGAAAGTTTAAGTACAACAACAGAAAAATACAAATCTAATTTTATTACAAGTGTAGGTACTTATGATAGGCTTTCACACCAATACCAGACTTTTAATGTACAAGGTAATAAGAAGATAACGTTAAACACAGGATACGTTGATGAAAGTTATAATGAGGTTATGCAGGAACTTTTATTAAGTGAGCAAGTTTGGATGGAGATGGATGATGTAACAACACCTATGAATGTAGATACAAAGAGTTTAACTTTTAAAACAAGTGTTAACGATAAATTAGTAGACTACAAATTAGATTTATCATTTGCTTACGACACTATAAACAATATTAGATAAATGCAAACAATTCAATTATATATAGATGGTCAAAGAGTGGATATGTTTAAAGATGAATCTGTAAGTTTAACGCAGTCTATACAGAATGCAAAAGACCCAGCAAAGATATTTACAGACTTCTCTAAATCATTTACAGTACCAGCTTCAAAAGTTAATAATAAAATATTTAAACATTATTATAACTTTGATATTGAAAATGGTTTTGATGCACGTGTAAAAGTTTCTGCAAACATAGAATTAAATAGTTTACCTTTTAGAAATGGCTTTATACAATTAAATGGCGTTGACTTAAAAAATAATAAAGCAGATGTTTATAGAATTACTTTCTTTGGAGAAACCGTAAATTTAAAAGATTTAGTTGGCGAGGACAAATTAAGTGCTTTAAGTTGGTTGGACAATTTTACTGTAACCTATGATGATACTTATGTAAGAGTATATCTTCAAAACGGATTTAATAAAACTGTTGGAGGGGTTACATATACAAGTGCTATTATTACCCCTTTAATAACTCACACAGATAGATTGTTTTATGATAGTACAAGTGGACACGCACACGATAATTCAAGCAACCTTTACTATCATTCTGGAGCTGGTAACGAGCACGGAGTATTATGGAGTCAATTAAAATATTCCATAAGATTGCATTTGATTATAAAAGCAATAGAAGAAAACTACAAAATTAAATTTAGTTCTGATTTTTTTAGTGATTCAAATTCTGCTTGGCATAATCTTTATATGTGGATGCATAGAAAGAAGGGAAATGTTGAAAGTGGAATTGCACCTCAAACATTTTCGAAAGTTGTTAATAATTTTAATGTTGGAAGTTTAAGTATTTCTAACATAGAATCAGATGGAACTACAATATCCGTAGATGTTTCTTCTCCAACTTTTTCAGAAGTAATAATATCAACTGCATCAACAAATCCTTATTCTGTTATCGTTTATAAAGATGGAGAGATTTTAGAGCAAGAAAATAATTTAGTAGGTAATTATACGGTTGACTTGGGTAGGGTTCATAATGGGAACTACTCAATAACTTTAATTTCTGAATTTTCAATTACATTCTCATCTGTTGTATGGGAATTTACACAAGGAGCAACTACTGAAAGTTTTACTGCTACAAGCGTTTTAATTCCTTCAACCTTTAGTTTTTATCCAACTCAACAATTACCTGAAATAAAAGTAATTGATTTTCTAACTGGTATTTTTAAGATGTTTAATTTAACTGCTTATGTAGAAGATGGTATTATTGTGGTTAAAACATTAGATAGTTTTTACTCATCTGGTGCATCTTATGATATAACTAAATTTATTGATGTAAATAAATCAAGTGCTAATGTTGCGTTGCCTTATAAACAAATTGATTTTGAATATTCAGATTATGAAACTTTTTTAGCTTCAATATTTAATCAATTAAATGCAAAGCAGTTTGGGGAGTTAAAATATAAAGGAGAAGAGAAGCAAAACTGGGTGGGTGATGTTTATAAAGTAACATTGCCATTTCAAAAAATACAATACGAAAGGCTGCCTAATTTAGAAACAAATGTACTAACAACAATTCAATATGGTTATTTTGTAGATGATAGTTTAGAGCCTTACATTGGCAAGCCTTTAATTCATTATGCGAATAGTCAAACTGGGGGCACTCCTTTATCTTTTGTAAATGAAGATGGAGGTCATAGCCGATTAACTACTTACTATATACCTTTAAATCAAAATGGGATTACATTAAGTGTTCAGTCATTACATTTCGGTGAAGAGGTTAGTGAATATAATTTAAGAGAAAATCCAAATGTAAATACACAAAGTTTGTTTGAAAACTATTATTCAAGCTATATACAAGATGTATTTAATTTAAAAAGAAGAATTATAAAAATGACTGCTTATTTACCTTTAAGAATTTTATTAAATTATAATCTTTTAGATACTTTTATAGTTAGTGGGGTTTCTTATAAGATTAATTCAATAACAACAAATTTAGAAAATGGAAAATCTGAATTAGAACTATTAAACGAAGTATAAAATGATAAAGCAGATATTAGATTTATTAGCAGTAACAGATAGCAAAGCAGAAGTAGTACAACAAGCAAAGGGTAAATATAAGTTTCCTGATACATTTAGCGAAGCATTTAAAAGACTTAAACAAGAAAAAGAATGGAGAAAATAATAATAGATTTAGAAGCTAAAACAGATAAAGCGGTAGATGATATTAAGAAACTAAATAAAGAACTTAACAACACATCAAACTTTTCTAAAGATGCGTCTGATAGTTTAAATAATACATCAGGTTCATTAGATAGTTCTTCTAATAGTGCGAAAAAATTAGCATCAGGTTTAGGAGAAGTTAAAGACAATGGTGGTGCTATTGCTATACTTGACAGTTTAACAGGTGGTTTAGCTTCACGTGTTAGAGATGCAGCTGAAGCTACTAAACTATTTAACTTTTCTTTAAAGAGTACAAGAAAGGCACTTATAGCTACAGGTATAGGAGCATTAGTTGTTTCTCTTGGGTTAGTTATTGCTTATTGGGATGATATTAAAGAATTAATAAGTGGTGTAAATTCTGAATTAAAGAAACAAGAGGAAAATTTACAAAAACAATTAAAGACACAAACTATTAAATTAGATTTATTAAAACAACAATTAGCCATTGAGGAATTAAGAAATGGTTTTAGTCCAAAACTAACAGCTGAATTAAAAAAGCAATTATTAATACAACGTGAGATAAACATTGCAGATTTAGAAAATCTACAAACACAATTAAAATTAGCAAAAGGAAACGAAAGTAAACGTAAAGAACAAGAAAAACTTGTTCAACTTTTATTTGGACAAAAAGCTGCTAATTCTTTAATATTAAAATCAAAAGAAAAAGAAGAAGAAATTCAAGAAAAAATAAATGAAGCTAAAAAGAGGGCGGGTACAATTGATTTGGAATTAGCACAAATTGATAAAGCTGCAGTAGATAGAAAAAAAACAAATGAAGATAAAGCTAAAGAAAGAGAAAAACAAAATTCGGATGATTTAGAAAAAATAAGAAAAGCATTAATAGACACAGAAGATAAAAGAAGAAAAGAGCAATTAAGAGAAATAAAAGCTGATTATGATGAAAAAATAAAATTAGCTGAAAAATATTACGGAGAAGAAAGTGAAAAAGTTTTAGCTTTAAGGAAGTCACAAAAAAATGCTATTAATAATCAACAAGATATATTTGACAAGGAAGATGAAGAAAAGAAAAAAGCAATACAAGCTAAAGAAGATGAAAAAACTAAAGAATTAGCCGATTTAAAGAAACAAATAAGAGATGCAGAATCGGTTACAGAAGATGAACGTAGGTTATTAGAAATAGAAAAAACAACAGAGCATTACAATAAGCTAATAGAACTTGCAAGGGCACAAGGTTTATCTACTGTTGCTTTAGAGGAAGCTAAAACAAAGGCTTTAGGTAAATTAAATAAAGCAGAAATAAAATCTAATAAAGAAAAAACCAAAGCAGTTGGAGGTGCTTTAAACCAATTAAGTGGAATATTAGGAGAAAGTACTGCTGCGGGTAAAGGAATGGCAATTGCTGCTGCGACTATAAATACATATCAAGGGGTAACAGATGCATTAGCTGCTAAAACATTTACTCCATTTGATACTGCTTTAAAATTCGTTAATGCTGCTTTAATATTGTCGAGTGGTTTAAAAACGGTTGGACAAATAAAAAGCGTTAAAATACCTGCGTCAAGTGGTGGTGGTTCTACGGGTATTTCAGGTGGTAGTGGTTCTGCACCGAGTGTATCTCAACCCCCTGCATTTAACGTAGTAGGCGCAAGTAGTACAAATCAATTAGCAGAAGCAATAGGTGGACAATCAAAAGAACCTGTTAAGGCTTACGTAGTTTCTAACGATGTAACAACTGCACAAAGTTTAGATAGAAATATTGTAGATAGTGCATCTATTTAAAAATGCAAAATATAAACATAAAATTGTAATATAATTATGAAAATGATTGAACTTATTTTAGATGAAGATGAAGCAATAGGAGTTGAAGCAATATCAGTTGTAGAAAATCCTGCTATTGAAAGTGACTTCATTGCACTAAAAACACAAGAAATAAAACTTGCAGAAATAGACAAAGAGAAACGTTTATTAATGGGTGCTTTATTAATACCAAAGAAGCCTATATACAGACGTAATGGAGAAGATGAGTATTATATATTCTTTTCAGAAGATACTGTCTTAAAAGCATCTCAAATGTATTTACAGAATGGTAATCAATCACAATCTACATTAGAACACGATAAACAATTAGAAGGTTTAACGTTAGTAGAAAGTTGGATTGTTGAAGATAAACAAAAAGATAAAACTGCTTTATATAGTTTAGATGTACCTGTTGGAACTTGGATGGGTAGTGTTAAGGTAAACAACGATGAGATTTGGAATGACTATGTAAAAACAGGTAAAGTAAAAGGCTTTTCAATTGAAGGTTACTTTGCAGATAAAATGGAAAGACCAAAAGAAGAGATTGAAGAAAACCTATCTAAAGATGAGGAATTATTAAAAGAACTAATAAATATATTAAAAAATGAGTAGAATATCAACAAGAAGAAGTAGTGTTGAAGTAAAACTAAAGCAATATGGCTGAAAGAGCTAAATATTGCAAATGTAAAAACACATACACTATAAAAGGATGTGATAAAAAGAATTGTAATGCACCTGAATATTGGAAACAAGGCATTGGGAGTATTTATAAAAATTCTGATGAAAATGTAAATTAATTAATATAAATTGTAATATAACTATGAACACAAACCAAACATTAAACAAGGTTCGTACCTTACTTGGGATAGAAGTAAAGTTAGAACAAATGAAACTTGATAATGGTACTATCTTTGAAGCAGAAGTATTTGAAGCGGGTGCAGAAGTTTTCGTTGTCGCAGATGATGAAAGAGTTGCAGTACCTGTTGGAGAATATGAAACTGAAGATGGTAAAATTATTGTAGTTTCAGAAGAAGGAGTAATTGCTGAAATTAAAGATGCAGAAGCTGAAGAAGAAGCACCTGCAGAAGAAGCACCTGAAGAAGTAGTTGAAGAAGAAATGTCTGAAGAAACTGCATCACCTAAAAAGATTGTAAAATCAATTAGTGAGGAACAATTTTTTTCGGCAATTGAAGAACTTAAAAAAGAAATTGAAGCATTAAAACTTTCAAGCCAAGAAGTAAAGGCTGAAAAAGTAAAAGCAGAAGTTTCTGTTGAGTTATCAGAAGAAGTTGAAGGTATTACACACACACCTGAAAATGAAGTAAACAAAAAAGAGTTACACCTTTACTCACAAAAAGGTAAGAACAACGTATTAAACAATATTTTTAATAGAATAAATAGATAAAAATGGCAACAACAACAAACATCACAACCTCTTATTCAGGGGAATTCTCAAGTAAATATGTATCAGCAGCTTTATTGAGTGGTAACACAATCGCAAATGGTTTAATCGAAGTAAAACCAAATGTAAAGTACAAAGAAGTATTAAAGAGAGTATCATTAGATGGTATTACTGCTAATGCATCTTGTGACTTTTCAGACACTTCTACTTTAGATTTAACTGAAAAAATTCTTGAACCAAAAGAATTACAAGTTAATTTAGAATTATGTAAAACTCCATTCCAATCAGATTGGGAAGCAGTATCAATGGGTTATTCAGCACACGATAACTTACCTAAAACTTTTTCTGATTACTTTATTGGACACATTGCTGCTAAAGTAGCTGAAAAAACAGAGCAAGATATTTGGAGTGGAACTGCAGGAGCAGGTTCATTTGATGGTTTCGCAACTTTATTAGCTGCAGATGCTGACTTACCTGCTGCACAAGAAGTAACAGGAACGGCTGTAACTGCTGCAAACGTAGTAGTTGAATTAGGAAAAGTAGCAGATGCTATTCCAAGTGCATTATATGGTTCAGAAGATTTATATATCTATGTAGCACAAAATGTATTTAGAGCATACAAAAGAGCATTAGCTGCAACAAATGGAAGCATTCAAGGTAATAACCAAGATATCAATATTGAGTATTTTGATGGTATCAAAGTTGTTATGGCAAATGGATTAGCAAACAACACAATGGTTGCTGCTGAAAAATCTAACTTATTCTTTGGTACAGGTTTAATTTCTGACCACAACGAAGTTAAGGTTTTAGATATGGCAGATTTAGATGGTTCTAAAAATGTTAGATTTATTATGAGATATACTGCAGGAGTACAATACGCAGTTGTAGAAGATATAGTTACTTACGGAATTGTAAACGGAGCTAACTAATAACAATTAATAATTAATAAGAAGGGGTAGGTGATAATTTGCCCACCCCTTTTTTAATAACTTTAAAAAAATATAACACAATGGCTTGTATATTAACATCAGGAAGAAGTTTACCTTGTAAAAGCTCTGTAGGTGGTTTAAAAGCGGTTTATTTTGCAGATTATGGTACATTAGGAGATGTAACAGAAACAGCAGGAGAAGTAACTGCAATCACAGGAACACCAACACTTTACAAATACGACATTAAAGGTAATTCATCTTTAGAAACAACAATCAACAGTTCAAGAGAAAACGGAACTACATTTTACACACAAACTTTAAACTTAACTTTACCTGTTTTAGATAAAGCAACACAAGAAGAGGTTAAACTATTAGCGGCAGGAAGACCGCATATCTTTATTGAAGATTATAATGGAAACTACTTTTTAGTAGGTTTAGAACACGGGGCAGAAGTAACAGGCGGTACTATAGTAAGTGGTGCTGCAATGGCAGACTTGAGCGGATTTACTTTAAGTTTTGAAGGTCAAGAAATTGCACCTGCACCATTTGTGACTGCATCAGTAGTAACAGGAGCGACAGAAGGTAGTCAAATTGACCCTAATGCATAATTGTTTTTAATTTAATTGTTTCTCAAAAAGGGGGTGGCTTAACGGTTACCCTTTTTTTTGGCTTAAACAATAAATAATGTAGTTTTATTTGTAATATATATATGAAGCATTTGTTTCCAACATCAGACGAACAGACTATAAAAATTATACCAAGAGTATATACAACTTCTATCATTTTAAAGTTAAGAGATGATAGTAGTAATGAAATAGTTTCAATAACGCCAACATTAAGTATTGTTAAAGGTTATTTAGAAATAACAAACGTATTTGATTTAAAAGAGGGTAGATTTTACGATTTAAAAGTTATTGATACAACAAACGACCAAATTATTTATAGAGATAAAATATTTTGTACTGCACAATTAACAAGCCAAGCAAACAATGAATACTATTCTGTAAATAAAGATGAATATAAGCCTAAAAGTGGCAATAATGACTTTATAATATTATGAGTAAACGTATAAATAAATACAGAAGTAATACAACACAAACAAAAGGTAAATCACAAATTAGCTTTGTAAATTTATCTACATATACTTCACCTGAAATTGTAGAAAACAAATATAAAGAATGGGTTGAATTTGGTGCTGATAATGACTACTTTAAATTCTTGATTGATAGATATCAAGGTAGCCCAACAAACAATGCAGTTATCAATGGTATTAGCCAAATGATATATGGAAAAGGTTTAGATGCAACTAATAGTTCAAAGAAACCTGAAGCCTATGCAGAAATGATTTCTTTATTTAGAAAAGATGTTGTTAGAAGATTAGCATACGATTTAAAATTAGCAGGACAATGTGCAATACAAATTATTTATTCTAAAGATAGAAAGAAAATTGCAAAGGTTGAGCATATGCCAATTGAAACACTACGTGCTGAAAAGTTAAGTGGTGACGAAAAAAAAGTACAAGCCTTTTACTATCATCCTGATTGGGTTAATTTAAAGCCTTCTGATAAACCTTTACGTATTCCTGCTTATGGTACGTCAAAAGTGCCACAACCAATTGAAATAATGTACGTTAAACCTTACGAGATAGGTATGTATTATTATTCTACTCCTGATTATCAAGGTGGCTTACAATATGCAGAATTAGAAGAAGAGATATCTAATTACCATTTAAACAACATTATGAATGGATTAGCACCAAGTATGTTAATCAATTTTAATAATGGAACACCTGATGAAGAAAAGCAAACATTAATTGAAAACAAAATTAAGGGTAAATTTAGCGGTAGTTCAAATGCAGGTAAATTCATATTAGCATTTAACGATAATAAAGAAAGTGCGGCAGATATTACACCTGTTCAATTAAGTGATGCACATAATCAATACCAATTTTTAAGTGAAGAAGCACAAAAGAAAATAATGGTAGCACATAGGGTAACAAGTCCAATGCTATTAGGTATTAAAGACAATACAGGTTTTGGTAACAATGCTGATGAAATGCGTACTGCTTCTGTATTAATGGAAAACACCGTTATAATGCCTTTTAGAGAACTTTTAATTGATGCCTTTGATGCAATACTATCTTTTAATAATATTAGCTTAAAACTTTACTTTAAGACGTTACAGCCATTAGAATTTATTGATTTAGATAATGTAAAAGATAAAGAAACAAGAGAAGAGGAAACGGGTGTTAAAATGTCTAAAGTATTTTCTGATTTAGAAGAATTTGGAGAAGATGAAGATTTAGATAATTGGGAATTGATTGATGAACGTAAAGTTGATTATGATACCGAAGAAGAATTAGATGCTGAAATAAATAAGCTAAACGAAAAGAAAGAAAGTTTACTATCTAAAATTTGGAATTTTGCAACAACAGGAACTGCAAGACCAAACGCAAATAGCGAACAAGATGGTCAAAATGAAGAGGGTTTAAATTTTAAAGTACGTTATCAATATGCACCTTTAACTGCATCGGGAAACAGTAGGGATTTTTGTAAGAAAATGGTATCAGCTAAAAAGATATATCGTAAAGAAGATATACAACAAATGAGTCAAAAGGCAGTTAATGCAGGTTGGGGTTTAAATGGTGCTGATACTTATGATATTTGGTTGTATAAAGGTGGAGGTGACTGTCATCATTTTTGGATGCGTAAAACATATATGGCAAAAGGTAAAAACTTAAAACCTGATGTAGGTAATCCTAATGCGGAGGTAAGTGTAAACAAGGCTAAAAAAGAAGGTTTTAAACCACAAGTAAATGAAGCAGAAGTTGCTATGAGACCAACAGATATGCCTAATAATGGATTTGTAAATAAAAAGAGATAGATGAAAGCACTATTTATAAGTAGAACCGATTTAGTAAAAAATACTATAATGGATGGAAATGTTGATACTGATAAATTCATTCAGTTTATTAAGATTTCTCAAGAAATTCATATCCAAAACTATTTAGGTACAAAATTATATGAACGCATTGAAAACGATATTTTAAACGATACGTTAACAGGTGATTATGAGGAATTAGTTACAAAGTACATACAACCGATGTTAATACATTATGCTATGGTTGATTATTTACCATTTGCAGCATATCAATTAAAGAATGGTGGTGTATTTAAACACAATAGTGAAAATGCAGAAACTGTTGCTAAAAACGAAGTTGATTTCTTAATACAAAAAGAAAGGGATTTTGCTGAATATTACACGAGAAGGTTTGTAGATTACATTTGTTTTAACAATACAAAGTTTCCTGAATATACAGATAATCAAAGCCCTGATGTTTATCCTGATAAAAATGTAGGTGGTTCAAATTGGGTATTGTAATGAAGAAAGCGATGTATAAACCAAAGCAAAGTAATGTTGTTAAATTAGTGACATATTTAACGAAAAAAGAAAAGAAATGATAGAGCCAAGTTTAGCTTTAATACCAAGTGGAGTAAAAGCATCAAAAGTATATAGTGTTTTACCAACAGACGGAAGTGGAGATTTTGACTTTACAAGAAGTGGGAGTGCCACTCGTATAAACAAAGATGGCTTAATAGAAACAGTTTCAACTAACGTTCCAAGACTTAACTATCCTTTAATTGATGGTGTTGTAAGTGGTTGTCCGAGTTTGTTGTTAGAGAATAGTGCAACAAATTTAATAACGTATTCAGAAGATTTTAGTCAAGGTTATTGGACT
>Ga0115546_1000554_pt1 | contig 25164 bp, 22 predicted proteins | sample COGITO_mtgs_1004_FD_87186 | JGI IMG/M metagenome (GOLD analysis project Ga0115546, IMG submission 87186) | Pelagic marine microbial communities from North Sea - COGITO_mtgs_100413 | ecosystem: Environmental > Aquatic > Marine > Epipelagic | place: Germany:Helgoland, sampling site Kabeltonne...
GAAAACATGAGAATTGACGTGGGTTGTTGTTGCATGATAGCGCGAACTGCCGAAATACCGTCTAAAAAGGGCATTTCGTAATCCATAGTGATTAAATCGGGTTTTAGTTTTAGAGCTAGGTCAATTGCTTCTTGACCATTGGCCGCCTGACCTACTACCTTGAACGTTTGATCCATCGCTAGTATTTCACTAATACGTCGTCTAAAAAAACTTGAATCGTCTACTACCAAGACTGATACCGGCACTCGATCTACTCCTAGAAAGCGCCGACATAGAACTTCAACATACTTGGAACGTCAAGTATAAGCGCTATTCGACCATCTCCCGTAATTGTTGCTCCCGCCATACCAGGCGTGCCATGTAACGTTTTACCCAAAGGTTTAATAACAACTTCTTCTTGGCCTACGAGTTGATCCACCACAAACCCGACATGTTGAGTGCCAACACTCACTATAACAACATGCCCAGTAGGCGATTTTGAGGACTCATCATGAGGCACAAGCCAGGGTTTTAAATGAAACAAAGGCAAGGCTTTGTTTCGCACAATGACAACCTCTTGACCATCTACTACATTTGTGGCGGACAAGTCCAAATGAAATATTTCATTAACGCTAACCAAAGGTAGTGCAAAGGTTTGTTTTGCGACTTTCACCATAAGTGTCGGCATAATCGCTAAAGTTAGCGGCACCTTGATAGCAATGACTGTGCCTTCACCTAACTTAGATTTTACTTCGATCTGACCATTGAGCTGATTAATTTTAGTTTTAACCACATCCATACCAACGCCTCGACCGGAGACTTCAGAAATTTGATCCTTTGTAGAAAAACCAGGCGCAAAAATAAGGTTATATGCTTCTGAATCACTCAACCGATCGGCCGAGTCTCGATCCATTACACCTTTAGACACGACTCTATCTCGAAGAGCTTGAGCGTCTATACCACCGCCATCGTCGGTAATAGATAATACAATATGATCGCCTTCCTGCTGGGCTGATAAAGTAATAGTACCAACGCGAGGCTTACCAGCAGCTTCGCGTTTATCAGGTAGTTCAACACCGTGATCGACTGAATTTCGCACAAGGTGAACTAGAGGGTCCGCCAGCGCTTCCACTAAATTTTTATCAAGGTCGGTCTCTTCTCCAACTAGCACTAAGTTAATGTCTTTTTTCAAAGTGCGGGCTAGATCTCGTACCACTCGTGGAAAACGACTGAATACCTTTTTGATTGGTTGCATTCGAGTTTTCATCACAGCGGACTGCAAATCTGCTGTGACCACATCTAAATTGGCAACAGCTTTAGCCATAGCTTCATCATTACTCTTATCGCCAAGTCGTACTAGGCGATTTCGCACTAAAACTAATTCACCAACCATGTTCATGATTTCATCGAGCCGACGAGTATCAACTCTCACAGTTGTTTCTGCAGACACAGTCTCTTTGGTTACTGGCTTCTTCGCGACAGCTGGGGCTAGTGCGCTCGGCATAGTCGTGGGTACTGGCTTGGCACTTTTAACTGGTAGCGTCGGTGCCCTCAAATCCTGGATCAGCGAGTTGAGCTGAGCTTGTGCCTCAGGGCTTGAATCTGTTTCGACTTGAGTGACTTTTGAAGCATTCAAAGCAGCTGTCGGCCCTTTGCCTGCACCATGTATAGAATCTAACAAGGCTTCGAACTCATCGTCGCCTATATCGCCACTTGGTTCAACATTGTTGATAGACTGTTTAGTAGACACTTTAGCAGCATCGACTGTAGGCCCTTGACCCGCACCGTGAAGTTGGTCTAATAAGGCTTCAAATTCATCGTCAGTAATTTCGTTATTCCCATTAGAGGACGGACTAATAACTGGCTCTAACGATGGTTCAACTGGAGCATCTGCAGACACACTTGACGTACCTGATTCAGACAAGTCGCTTTGAGCAACAAAATCTGAAATATCTTCACCATTGGCAAAACGATTGATGGCATCAATTAACGCAGCAGAAGCTGGTTCGGGCATAACGCGTCGGTGCACAGATTCGAACATGTCATTAACGCTATCCAAGGCTTGTAAAACTACATCCATCAGCCCCGTCGTCACTTGAATCTTATCATTTCTTAAGCAGTCAAAAGTATTCTCGGCAGCGTGACAAAGATCCACAAGCGGATCGAGCTGTAAGAACCCAGCACCACCTTTAACAGTGTGAAATCCGCGAAAAATTGAGTTCAGTAAATTGCTATCATCTGGCCTATTTTCTAACTCCACAAGTTGTTCAGAGAGGGACTCGAGGATCTCGCCCGCTTCCAATAAAAAATCTTGTAATATCTCTTCATCGGCATTAAACCCCATGATCGAAAACTCCTTGGGAATACGTCAATCGCCCATTTCACGCTATAAAAGTCAAAGCGAATACTTTTAATTTAAAGATTTAAAAACTAAAATTCTAAAATCCTAAACTCGATAATAAGTCGTCCACATCATCTTGCGATGCCACAACATCACTTCTTGTTTCTGGTTTCATTTGCGGACCTTCCAATTCGTCTTTTTCTGGGCCTTTTAAATCTGAGAGATCATGCTGAATACCGGTAATGGTTTCCAGTTGGCTTGCCATAGACACTAGCCCCACTAGAGAAGCCTCCACATCATGCACAAGGGTAATAACCTTTTTAATCATTTGCCCGGTTAAATCTTGATAACCCTGCGCCATTAAAATACTTGTTAAATTATCTTCAATCAAGGTCGCTTTACTACCGGCAAAATCTAAAAATAGATCTATATCTTTGTATAATGCGCGAAATTCTTCTACTTTCATTTCACGGCGCAGCAAGCGTTGCCAGCTTTGTTTCAAATTGATAGCTGTGTTGCGAAGTTCTTTAGAGATGGGGACTGTGTCTTCAACCATGTCCATGGTTTTATTTGCTGCAGATTCAGTCAACCGAATAACATATTCAAGCCGGTCTTTAGCATCGTCCATCCGAGACTCTTTGGGCACGCCACTTGGATCTGTCGATCCTTTTTCGCTTTCTGGAACAAGATTGCTACTTTCAGCATGAAAATTTCGAATCGCATTATGTACCTGACGGGTTAATTTACCAATTTCGATGTAAAGATTACAATCACGCACTTTATAAAGTTCATCAATGGCCTCCATAGCTGCATCATTGTCACCTGCTTCTAGATGATCAATGAGTTGGTTTGCCTGAGCCATAAGCTTCGTATTTCTTTCGCCAGTCATAATGTATCCCATTTAATTTTTTAAAACGCTAGCAAATATCTAACCAACGCGATCAAAAATTTTCTCAATTTTTTCTTTTAGAGCACCTGCTGTGAACGGCTTTACTACATAGCCATTGACTCCCGCCTGTGCTGCCTCAACGATTTGCTCGCGCTTGGCTTCAGCTGTCACCATTAAAACAGGCATGGCTGCAAGTTTGGCATCGGCTCGAACAGACTTGAGTAGTTCTATCCCAGTCATACCCGGCATATTCCAATCAGTGATCAAAAAATCAAAATGAGTCGATTGCAGCATTGGGAGCGCGGACGTACCATCGTCAGCTTCCGCCGTGTTATTGAACCCCAGGTCTCGCAAAAGATTTTTGATAATCCTTCGCATTGTTGAAAAATCATCAACAATAAGGATTTTCATATTTTTGTCCAAGATAGCCTCCTTCCCATACTCATTCACATTTATTTAGATCAATCATCGTCAACATTGTTTATTATTGCTGGTCTTTGGTTATTCATAATGTATTCTAAAAGAATAGTGTAGTTTGCGGCAGACACCACATTTTTTGTCTCACAAGAGACTTCGCTTTACTTTTTAGTCCTCAAGGCGCCAACAATCGAGCCTTGCTCGAAGCCGCATAGCTGCTTGACCGTGAATTTGACTTACTCTAGACTCGCTTACTCCAAGTACTTCACCTATTTCGCGTAAATTGAACTCTTCATCGTAGTAAAGGGATAAGACTAATCGTTCTTTTTCGGGTAATCGATTAATCTCTTGTGCTAACTGTTGTGCAAAATTAGCTTGCTCAACAATTTCAGCAGGCGCATCACCTGGTGACACAATTCTATCCAGAGTAGTATCACCATCGTCGAAAGGCTGCTCATTGAGGCTAAAGAGTTTGACGGAGACACTATCTCGAAGCATGGCATGATAATCGTTAAGCTCAATGCCAATTGCTTTGGCAATTTCCTGATCAAAAACAGAACGTCCGTGCTCTTGTTCTAATTTTTTTATGGTGGTTGCTATAGTCCGATTGTTTTTCAGTACGGACCGAGGTGCCCAATCTCCTCTTCGGACTTCATCAAGCATGGCACCGCGAATTCTAATACCTGCAAATGTCTCAAAACTTGCGCCTTTTGTTTCATCAAAAGTTTTAGATGATTCAAACAAGCCGATCATACCAGCTTGAATTAAGTCGTCTATTTGCACTGCACTCGATAACCGAGCTGCAAGATGATGAGCTATTTTAGCCACAAGAGTAGAATACTGCTCGACCAGACGCGTATAAAGAGCTTGTTGTTGCTGAGACTCTAGGGCTTGTTTCGTATACACCAAAAAACAACCTCTTAAGCGCTAGTGATTTGCAGCCATCTGTACCAATTTATCAACAAAAAATTCTGTGTGACCCCTTGGCACCATAGGCGTTGGCCATCGATCAATATTACGTGCAATTTGACGAATAGCCATTGCTGCTGCAGATTCTGGATAGACTTCGCACAGTGCTTTTTGTCGTCGGACTGCTTTTAAAAGATGAGAATCAGACGGTACCATTCCAGTTAAGCTTAGTGCAATATCCATAAACCGATCAGTAACATTCAACAACTTCTGATACACATCCTTACCATCCTGCGGGGATTTCACCATATTAGCCACAACATGAAAGCGATTGATTTGATGGCGAGTGTTGAGCAATTTAAGCATGGCGTAGGCATCAGTGATAGATGTAGGTTCGTTACACACTACTAGCAAAATTTCTTGTGCAGCGCGCACAAAGCTTAATACGGTATCAGATATACCTGCAGCTGTATCAATAATAAGGTAGTCAATATTGCCTTCAAGCTCACTAAAAGCGTGAATAATGCCTGCATGTTGTAAAGAGCTTAATTGTACCAGTTCTTGCGTGCCTGACGCAGCTGGAATAACCTTCATACCAAAAGGACCCTCTAATAATAAATCATTAATAGTACAAGTGCCCTTAAGTAAATCCTCTATGGTAAACTTCGCTCTAAGCCCAAGTAAAATATCAACGTTTGCAAGCCCTAGATCTGCGTCAAGTAAAACAACCTTGCGCCCAAGGCGGCTAAGCTCCACCGCTAGATTCACAGATAAATTTGTCTTACCAACACCACCTTTGCCACCAGTAATTGCTATGGTTTGAACTGAATGAAACACTGTACACCTCTTTGTTATTACTCGTTGTTCAGGTACCCATTTCAGAGTAAAGAAATATTAACCTAGCGCCTTTATCAAAATAGATTCTTGTTCAGAGGCGTGCCCAGACAATTGCCAGCGTTTATTTTTAGCTGTTACCACTAGCATTTGAATAACCTCGTCCACAGACATAACTTTTAAATCTTCCGGAATCCGCTGACCATCGCAAGCAAATACCCAAGGTAAATCAGCTTGTATAAGCGCAGAAACTGCCTCACCTAAGCTTGTGACCTCATCACATTTAGTGTAAATCACACCGCGAATTTTCGCGCTTTGGTAGGCTTTGGTAAGCTGCTGTAAAACACTTGCTTGAAGGTTTGCCTGGGCAACTAAGAAGGTTTCAACCTCGTCACCTAATGCCTCTAACTTCTTCCATTGGGCCAATCGTCGTTCATCTTGATAGCTAAGACCAGCTGTGTCGATCAGTATAAATTTACAGTCTCGCATGTTGCTCAAAGTATCAAGCAACGAGTCTTCTTGTCGACAAAGGGCGGTTTTAACACCGATAATATCGCCTAAACGCTGCATTTGCTCCCAAGCGCCGATTCGAAATGAGTCCATGGTCACAATACCCACGTTGTCTGCTCCCCATCGATTAACTTGGCGCACTGCAAGCTTAGCAAGCGTTGTAGTCTTACCCGCACCAGTTGGCCCGACAAAAGCATAAACGCCTGGCGATTCTAGTGCGTTGCGGCAATAGCGTGAGACTCGGCTCTTTAAGTATTTAACACTAGACTTCCAAAGTTGCTCTGGCACTTTAGGGCTGTTTATATAAACGTTTGACTGACAAAAGCTATGGAATAACTGGTCGTTTAGTCCAAGTTGACGCCATCGCTTGTGGACAAGCGCTAACGACTTTTGGTCGTCTTTAATACTATTTATCACTTCTTTTTTTTGTTCTGGCTCAACTTTAACTTGCGTTTTATTTGGATTGGAAGAATCACGTTCAACTGTTAATTGTGATTTTAATTCGAAAATTTCCTGCTGCATTTGAAACATTGTATTTTGTAAAAATTGTGTCAGCTCATTCATTGGCGCCGCCAATGATTGCGGCTGGTTGGATAATGCAGTTGGCGTCGCTGATGGCGTCACAGAAAATTCAAATTCAGAGTTTGATGACGATTTTGACTGTTGATTAGAGCGCACAGCTGCGAGCAACTGTTTTGCTTTTTCATTCGAAATTTTAAGAGGCTCCATTGTTGGCCCAAGCTCGGAACTTATCTCCTCAGATGCATTACTAGGAGCAGGCAGTCCATTTGCTTGATAGTCGACCTGCTCTACAGATACTGAAATTTCAACTTTTCCGTTCGATAATTTTCGATTTGATAAAATAATGGCGTCATCGCCTAATTCGTCTCGAATTTGTTTAAGGGCTTTTTGCATGGTAGCTGCTACGAATCGCTTAGTGCTCATAAAGATACTTCCTCTTGTGTGTCAACCAAAGCATTGGACTTTAATCTGATGCAGTGGCTGAGCTTTACTCTTTTTGGCCTATTGAGGCGACGACTTTAATTTTTTTGTTACTGGGAATTTCGTTATAAGCCACCACATGGAGATCTGCGTAAGTGGGCTCCATAAACTTAAACAACATGGCTCTAATGCCTGAAGACGCCAGTAAGACTGCTGGCTTACCAGCCATTTCCAGCTTGCGCGCTTCGCTTATTATTTCTTTCTGCAAATTCTCTGCCAACTTTGGTTCAATAATGGCGTCAGTTTCAGAACCACCCGCTTGTTTAGCATGCAAGACCGCCTGAGCCAGCAATTGTTCAAGGCTGGGCGTTAATGTCATTACTGATAGCTCTTGATCCATAGGCACTAAGTTATGCACGATCATTCTTGAAAGCGCCATACGAGCATGGCTAGTCAATACGTCAGGATCAATTGAGCGAGTAGCAGCTTCGGCAAGGGCCTCGGCGATGGAGCGAATATCTCGAATAGCCACACCTTCTCGAAGTATATTTTGCAATACTCGCAAAATAACACTAAGAGATAGCGGCTTTGGTGTCAAACTCTCCACAAGTTTTGGTGCTTGCTTCTCAAGCTGTTCCACCAGTTTTTGAACTTCTTCGTGACCAAGTAATTCATGAGCATGTTTTTGTAAAAGTTGATTAATATGAGTTGCAACCACCGTAGCGGCATCGACTACGGTATATCCAAGATTTTGGGCTTGTTCTCGTTGATTTTGTTCGATCCAAACTGCGTCTAACCCGAAAGCTGGGTCTTTTGCCGCAAGTCCTTTGATATTGCCAAAAACCTGACCAGGGTTTATGGCTAACATTCTCTCAGGGTGAATCTCGGCTTCACTTAGTGCTACACCCATCAGTGTAATACGATACATATTTGGTGCTAATTCCAAGTTATCTCGTATGTGGACCGTCGGCACGAGAAATCCTAAATCCTGCGATAATTTTTTTCGAACGCCTTTTATGCGATTAAGTAGAGCGCCGTTCTGCGCTTTATCGACTAAAGGAATAATTCGATATCCAACTTCAAGCCCAATTTGATCAACAGGCTGTACATCGTCCCAGCCAAGCTCCTTAATGGGCTGATTATCCTGGGCACCTGATTCAGGGCGATTCGTTTGCTGCAAATTGTCACTGTTAAGCTCAGATCCGGCGTTTGCCTCCAGGGTTGTCGGGTCTTGCCTATTTTTTATAATCCAAGCAAGTCCCGCACAGAGGCTACCAAAACCAAGAAAAGCAATATGAGGCATTCCTGGAACGACACCCATGAGTAAAAGAATGCCAGCAGCTATACTCAATGCCTGATGAGTGCCAAACATCTGACTCATAATCTGGCCAGTCATATCCTGAGATGAATTAACTCGGGTCACCATGATAGCTGCTGCAGTAGATAACAGTAAGGACGGAATTTGTGCAACGAGTCCATCACCTATGGTAAGTAGCGCATAGCGACGCATAGCATCGCTTAAATCCAGACCATGCTGAGCCATGCCTATTAAAAGTCCACCTAAAATATTAATGACCAAAATCAAAATACCTGCAACTGCGTCTCCTCGAACAAATTTTGAAGCACCATCCATTGCACCATAAAAATCTGCTTCTCGAGAGACATCGTCTCGACGAGCTCGCGCTTGCTCTTGATCGATAACCCCTGCATTCATATCAGCATCAATGGCCATTTGTTTGCCAGGCATGGCATCAAGTGTGAAGCGAGCACTTACTTCAGATATTCGGCCAGCACCCTTGGTGACAACAACAAAGTTAATGATCACAAGGATCGCAAAAACTACGATACCTACGGCATAATTCCCACCAATCACCACTTCGCCAAAGGACTCTATTACTTTACCCGCCGCATCACCCCCAGAATGACCATACATCAATACTACGCGAGTGGACGCTACGTTTAGGGCGAGGCGTAAAAGAGTAGAAATAAGTAAAATTGTGGGAAAAACGGCAAAATCAAGAGGTCTAAGTGTATAAACACCCACAAGTAACACAACTAAAGACAGCGCTATATTGAAAGTAAACAATATATCCAGTAAAAATGGCGGCATGGGTAAAGTCATCATGGCCAAAATTAAAACTAGAACGATGGGCACGCCCATTTGGGAAGGAAGTACGTTGGTCACCTGTGGCTCCTGTCAATGATTTGACGCTTACGCTACAGGTGCAAAATTAATGCCATAGTATTACTTTAGATTTTTGAAATAGTCCAAGCACCCCGGATTTATTAATGATTCAAGATTATTGACCTGCTGGTTGTTCACAATTTTCTTAACTGCCAATTCAGCTAATTTACCACTTCGAGTTCTCGGCAAATCAGGCACGCAAAAAATACGAGCTGGTACATGCCTAGGTGTAGTGTTATCTCGTATTTTTTGTCGAACGCTTTGTTCAAATTCGGCTGTAAAATCTGTAGGATCTTGCAATTGCAGAAAAAGCCATACCTGCTCATCGCCGTTGGCGTCATAACCTATAGCTACAGCATCGACCACGCCTGCAATAGTCTCAACTTGACGGTAGATTTCCGCGGTACCAATTCTTACTCCGCCAGGATTCAATACTGCATCGGAGCGCCCTAAAATTATTAAACCACCAAACGTCGTTACTATAGCAAAATCGCCTTGCGCCCAAACATCATCGAATCGACTAAAATAGGCATCATGATATTTTTGCCCGGTATTATCTTGCCAAAAACCAATAGGTTGTGACGGAAATGGCGCTGTGCACACAAGTTCGCCTTTCGCATTGACAACAGATTCACCATCGTCATTAAACACTTGCACCGCCATACCCAAGCCCGGCCCTTGTAACTCCCCTCGCCGTACAGCTAGCCAAGGATTGCCTAGGGCAAAGCAGGAAATAATATCTGTACCGCCTGAAATAGACGCCAATCGAACGTCAGACTTTAGTTTTTGATAAACATAGTCAAATTGCTCTGGCAATAAAGGGGAACCAGTGGACAAAAAATTTCTTAATTTAGATAGATTATAGTGTTCTCCAACTACACCAGCTTGCTCTAGCGCTGCATAATATTTTGCAGAGGCTCCAAAATGCTCAACCTCTTCCGACTCTACAACTGCAAGCAACCTACCAGGCTCAGGATACAACGGATTGCCATCGTACAATACGGGTGTCGCTCCCACACTTAGAGCGGAGAGAAGCCAGTTCCACATCATCCAACCACAAGTAGAAAAATAAAGTATTTTTTCACCTGGCTTAATATCGGTATGCAACCCGAGCTCTTTAATATGCTGTAATAATGTACCTCCGACTGAATGCACAATACACTTAGGTTTGCCAGTAGTACCAGACGAATACAAAATGTATAACGGAGCATTAAATTCAACAAGGACCGGCTGAATATCCTCGAAAGCCTGTGACATAATGTCCTCAAAATAAATGAGGTTATCAAGATCAAAGTCTACCTTTATACCGGTTGGTTGCTGAGTAGATTGAAACGGAATAATGACCACATTCGTAATGGTGTCAATGGTATTGGTCAACTCAATAATTTTATCAGTGATACTGATAGTTTTACTTTTGTAGCTATACCCATTAACGGCGATTAGAATCTTAGGTGTTGTTTGTCCAAATCGATCAAGTAAAGCCGCTACTCCAAAATCTGGTGAACAACTGGTCCAAACACCACCAACATATGCACATGCTAGAGCGCTAATAACGGCTTCTATTTGATTTGGAACCACAGCAGCTACTCGATCACCTGGTTCTACTCCCACTTTTTTAAGGTAAGCTGCAAGCTTTTTTACCCTTTCTTCTAATTCGATCCAACTGCATTGTGTACGATCGCCATACTCACTGATGGAGACAAGACAAGGGCTCGACGCTTGGTACACACTTTGATCTATTAAAAATCGTCCTTGAAGTAGGCATGCTGCAAAGTTTAGTTGTGCCTCTGGGAACCAACGTTGAGTGGTCAGATCATAGGCTGGGCCTTCTAATTGGATTTTATAAAATTGAGCAAGAGATGCCCAAAAATACCCAGCATGTTGTACCGACCATTGATGCAGTTCGGGCCATGTTTTTAAGGACATTGTGTTTTTTGACTTCAGATTTGACTCTAAAAACGTAACGAATTGAGTTAAATTACTGTCTAAACAGCTCTGTGGACTTGGTGCCCACATCACGTCGCCATATCCGTCTAATATTCTGCTCATTATCCACCTCCTCTTTATTTTCATCACTGGCGCGACTTTCTCTACATTTTATGATCGTCATCAGTTTAAGGATCTGTGGACCAAGGGTCAATCGAGATAGCGCGACACTATTAGTAACACTCCTTTGCAGACAGTTACTAAACCAATCAGCTCTCATGAGGTATTTAAAGATAACATAAAGCTGATCCTCAATAACTCTCTTCTTTGGCCTTAGGCATACACTTTAACTAGATCATTCAATATCCTTTTAGGAGTTCAAGACTTATGAGAAACGTAACCAACGCAGATCTATCAACCGCGGATATTTTACGCAATAATGCATTCGGAAGCGGTCAAATGGACCGGTCTGAATTTTTACTCTGGGCCCAAGCTCGCGGTGCTATCGGCCAGAAATTAGCAGAAGGCCTGTTTGATCGCCGAGCAGGTCCAGATCAGCTACTAAGTCAAAACCAGTTCGCCCAAATTGAAAGAGATGTGGAAGCTGAAGTTGATAGAATCGTTCAAATTGCAGGTCAGGCATTGACTAGAGACGAATTTAAAGACTACATGCAGTATCGCAATACTCAATCGGCAACACCACTCACTCGAGCACAAGTCAACAACGCGGTTGATATTGAATATGATCAAAAAGCCGCAATGTACGGCGAAGAGCCGCAAATGTATGCTGGCGATGCTGCTAGAACAGCCACAAATATGCTGGCACGAACCTCGCAACGCCTTAATGGCTCCTACGATTTTAAACAGAACCAATTTGCCAATGTCCCTGCGTGGAGAAATGGTCTTTCGCAAGGTAATGACAGAGGTCTTATCAGCCCAGACGAATTTGCAGCAGAAGCATTAGCTCATATGCAAGACAGGAGAACTGTGGCCCTTACTCAAGATAATATTGGCAACGGTCGTATCTCTCGTGAAGATATGATTGCATTACAAAACTATATCAATACCACAATGAGTCGTGCATTTGCAGCAGATAGCGCCTTTAACGATAATTATGATGATACTTACAGCTCGCAAGACAATTCCGGATTTGGTGCACTGGTCAATCCAAGAAATGCGTACGGGCTTGGTCAAGGCTATTCTTATCAGCAAGCGTTGTCCGGTATATCATCTTTTGGCGCTCAAGACTTGAATCGGTTTCCACCGCAGGGCAATACGCTTGGTACGCTTAATTCGTTCTAATTGATCCGTTTTAATAGGGCTGCTCATTTGCTACACTTCAGGTTATGATAGAAACATAACCTATATAAGAGTATGAAATGATATTATCCCTCAAAACGACAAGACCAACTTGGGCACTTGTGGTTTTTTTAACTTTATGCGCTGGCTGTCAACACTTTTATTTACAGCCAGACCTTTACGAATCTTCAGCAAAGCCCAGCAGCAGCGGTACAATCACTTTTAACGTGAAATCAAGATTAGAATTTAAAGCTATCGAGCAGACCGACAAACTCTCTAAAATATCCTGCCAAGATGCGGGTAAGCAGAGAGTAATTAAAACCAAACAAGCCACGGACTATGTGCCACCTTCAGAATCAACCTTTGCGACTGGCTATTATCATGTCACTACGACCATAAGGTGTAAATGAAAGCTTTTTCACTTAGTGCAATATTGCACTTAACGCTCTTGATGGTAAGTATTTGCTTTGCTTGGATGTTGCTAAGCTTTGCAAATTTTGGCTATAGCTTTTGGTTTGACGCACTTGAGATCCACGAGTTCATCGAAAAGAATGCACCCCTTAATCGCTACAAAGAAGGCTTTGAGTTGCTGTCAAAAGCAGATTATAGCCAGCTATTTTTAAGTATTAATAAAGCTATTCATTCTAGTGGGCAAGGTTTAGACAAAATTAGCTATACATATATTAATGCACAAGGAAGTACTATAACTACTCAGCTTTTACGACAACCAGAGATTACCCATTTAAAAGACGTTGCCTGGCTTATCAATATTGTAAAAATAACTGGTACTTTTTCGATTTTAGTATTGGGATTTTGCTGGTATTTCAAACTTATCAAGGGCGCGATGCTATCGCGGAAAAACATGCTTATAAAATGCCTCTATTTTTGGATTTGTCTGGCCATTTTTAGTGCAATTGTCTTTATTTTTAAACCAATTGCTTTTTTTTATTGGCTACACGAACTTATTTTTCCAGAGAACCATCAGTGGTTTTTTTATTATCAAGATTCACTCATGACTACATTGATGAAAGCGCCATTTATATTTGGACCTATTAGTCTCTGCCTTTTAGGGCTTATCTTAATTTTGCATGTGACACTAATTTTTCTGATGACCTACCTGAAGCGGTCACCTATTTAAGAAAAGTAAGATTACAATGGGAGGTTCTATATGAACGGTCTTTCTAATGACAGCTTAAACCAACTACGTATTAACTTTGATATTCTGCACAGTAAAGTCTATAAAAAACATGGCGATAATGAATTTTTTACTGAATCAAATCTACGTGATATCACTGATCAAATGGATGGCATTAATCTTAATAATATCGAGTTTTATTACCCAACGCTGTTCTCTGAAAATCCACAAATTAATCTTACTGATCTTGAAAGTTTCAATATTAAACTATTATATATGCTTGAACATAGACAAGAATTTATTTAATTGTTGAATATATCCAAAGCCTATAAAATTTATGGGCTATTTAAGTGCCTATCGATTTTACCGATTCTTGAAAGACCGCGTCAAAGTCAAGATCTGCTTTTTTAAACAGAGTGGTCAGCAATAAAATAACTCGTAAAATCCCGACAAATCCTTGTGGTAATATAATCCTGTTCTTTCGTAGCGAATTTAAGAGTCCTTCTAATCGCCTACTGGCGTCAACTGTTTCGTCTTTTATTAAACTATCCACATACACTCCTACTTGATCAAAAAAAGCTGGATTTTTGGCTTTAAAACCGGCACGTTCAAACAAATTTTGATACTCGGGGTTTGGCGTTTTACCCATTAACGCCATCATTAATAATGCATAGTGAAAACGTTGAGCTGAGTCTATACGCCCACAGTAACCAAAATCAATAAGCACTAGCGCATCACTAGTATCAAGCATGACATTTCCTGGGTGAGGATCACCGTGATATAACCCATGTACAAATATATCTTCTAGTAAAATTGCAGCTAGTGATCTAATGGCGCCACACACCACTTCATCCATACCATTTTTATTGATATAGGCTTGTAACGGTAAACCTGACACCCATTCAGTAACCAAAATTTGCGAAGAACATAAATACTGCATGAGCTCTGGCGTTTTTACGGGCGTCTTTCGAACGAGCTTTTGATAATCAAGCATACTGTCTCGCTCTGTACTAAAATTAAGTTCTGCTTTAGTGGTGGCAATAATTTCATCCACAATCGCACTTATATCAACTTCTTTATAAAATGGCTCTAAACACTTAGCAAGACCTTTTAATACAATAGAATCTTGTTCGTACAGCAATTCAACACCTGGCACTCTCACCTTAATAGCGACTTGCCTCTCTTTAGTGGATTCTGTTTTAGTAAGTTGCGCTTGATACACTTGAGCGATTGAACCACTTGCCACTGGCACTATGTTAAATGCAGAAAACTGAGTATCCCAGTTTTCTTGCCATTGTTGTAGCAGTATGGGACCCACTTGGTTGAAGGTTGTTGCTAAGGATGTGTTAGAAATAGTTTGAAATTCTGAAAATTTATCAATATATTCCATAGGTAACAAGTCAGGTCTACAGCTTAGATACTGTGCCACCTTTATCCACATAGCACCATTTTGTCGACAGATATCCGCAATCAGTTGAGCACTACCGCTATGCGCAACGCTCAACTGAACTTCATCCCCTTCATCAATTTTTTTATAAAACCGATCAATTTGTCGGAAGCCTTTAAAAAGTCGCATATAGCGACTTCTACCGTCATAAACCTTACTCACATCGTTGAGTAAATTAAAAAAGACTCGCCAGGATATTGCCATTATTGGTACCTATACGTTTTCAAAGAGCTATTGTACTTATCATCCCAAAGCATGCGTTGGGTATAGACTATACTTTATAGACGAAAAGCTTGAATTGCAAAGTCAAAGGGATAAAGCCATGTATAACGACTACTTCGATCTTGAAAGAAACCCTTTTCCTTCCACGCCACAACTTGATTTCTACTATGCTGGCGGTGGACGAGACTCAGCCATTAATGCCATAGAGTTTGCTCTAACAGAAAACTTTGGCATTATTAAAATTCTTGGGCAGGTAGGCTGTGGAAAAACGATGGTCTGCAGGCAGGCCTATCGACAACTGGCGCAAAATTACGATATTCTTTTTATTAGTGATCCTTCACTCGATTCAACACAATCAATTCTCACGGCAGTGGCAAGTGAGCTCAATCCTGAATGGGACACTAACCGCCCAAAAAACAAAATATTTCAGCAAGTAATGCAAACTCTTATTCAGCATGCTAACAATAAAAAACCCACTATTTTGTTTATCGAAGAAGCTCAGAAGCTGACAACTGAACAGTTTGAAGAGCTGCGGTATCTGACTAATCTGGAGACGAGTCAAGATAAATTGCTTCAAATCGTATTATTTGGCCAGCCATCGCTTGACGCTGTACTTTTAAAATCAGATTTAAAGCTGCTATCGTCACGAATCACTCACAGCATTTTTCTGAAACCACTAAGCTTTTATGACTTTAAAAGCTATGTTTATCACCGATTTTATGTTGCGGGTAGCAAAAAGCCTGAAACACTTTTCTCATCATTACAACTTAGTATTATTTATGCACTGGCCAACGGCTCACTACGCTATACCAACCAACTGATGGAAAAAACCCTATTCTCATGTTATCTACACAAACGAAAAAAACCAAGTCTTGGTGATATAGCTTCAGCAGCTCGAAGTATGAGTCGAGTAGGCGCTCAATTTAAATACACTAGAACCCATATGGTTAGCGTTTTCTCAATTGGCATGTTTATCGGCTGGCTCGCATTTACAGCGACCACGCCTATTGCCTTACCAGCCACTGACCAAATGACGAGTATTCAATCCGATCTTCACACTTTAATTGACGATGCTTCTGTCAGTGATACTTCACTCACAATTGCTGCAAGATCTAGTGCCGAGGAAAATAGAGGGCACAATCGATGAGTATGGATCAAGATATTGAACACGAAACTCAGTTGGAAACGCAGGGCTCGGCTTATTTTTTAATTGAAGCACCATCAGATTTACTGAGTAAGCTCCATAACGAAATAGATGAAGGTTTAAACCAACAGCTTAACGAACAATTAAATATTGACCGACAAGCAATTAGTTGTTTTTTTTTCCACCAAAGCGACTTTTGGCCGAAGCAATTAGCGTATAACATTACACGTTTGATTTATTTAATAGGTCACTTGCTTGGTCAACCTGGGTTAAGAAGTCATACCAGGTACCGGACGGCGCGATAGGTTGCCCTACATAAAAGCCTTGTACTTTATCAACACCAGCTTTTTGTACTTTTTTCAGCTGACACAGGCTTTCTACACCGACAGCCACCAGCTCACATCCCATAGACATGCGCAAAAAACTTGAAAGTGTTAACACTTTTAAAAAGCTTTCTTCGGTATCTGCATCATATTGATACCTGCGTATTTTGACCTTATCAAACTTCTGTATAGCCAAAATTTCTATATTTGTATCTGTTCTTGAAAATTGATCCAGTGTAATCTTGATTTTTAATGCCTTCATCTTTCTTATAAAAATTTTAAAAAAATCTGGGTTAGTATTTAAAATACTTTCTTTAATTTCGATATTTAAGGACCAGGGCTCTATTTTATAGTCGGTTTCTAACGTTAAGCTTTGAACTAGTCTACTTAAAAATACTTGGCAACCATCTACACTCGAAGGCGCATTCAAAGAAAATAAAAGCTGACAACCCTGTGATTGCCAGGTGCTTATTGTCGATAATATTTCGGGGATAAACCAATCAAAATATTGACTATCCAGGTTAAATTCAGCAAAAAAATCAAATACTTTTTCAATATTTATAGTGTTTGGCATTAGAGACCAACGTACTAAAACTTCTACAGATTCCATCTCCATGGTCAAGATATCTCGTATTGGCTGCAGCATAAATGAGAATTCTTTATCCAATAAAGCTGTTAATATAGCGGTAGGTGGCACGTGATGAGAATTGTGAGAACTAGAAAATGACTCTAACGATTTATTTGATTTTAGCTGTTCTACGCCGGTGAAAGCATAGCGGTTTTTACCGCTTCTTTTCGCTGCGTACATGGCGTCATCGGCTTTAGTGATCAAGGCCGATAAACTGGTCTCATCAGTAAGATCTGTCACCGCAATACCAACTGAACATCTTAAACTTTGACAGACAAATGTATCATCAAAAATATCGGTATTATTTTTCATCCAGCTATCAATTTTTAGGATTAAGTCACAGCGAGAGATATCTCGAAGAAACACCACAAATTCATCGCCTCCGAGACGAGCCGATAAATCGGTGTCACGGCATAACCGTTGTATCCTATGAGCTGCACCATAAAGATAGGCATCACCTGCACTATGACCAAAGTTATCGTTAATCTTTTTAAATTCATCAAGATCAATATAAATTAATGCGCAATGCTCACCATTTTGATAGTGCTGTTTTAGTAACACCTGCGCTTTATCTAAAAATGCTCGTCGGTTCAATAGCCTTGTGACCGGATCTACCATGGTTGTTTTCCGATCAGCAATTGATTCTGAGCGAGACTTTAACGCTCGATTGACAGCGGCGCCAAGATGATCGATCACATCACTTTTAATGACATAATCACCTGCCCCTTGCCGAAAAACACTAGCGACTAGTTTTTCATCTCCACTGCCTGTGACGACGATACTAGAAATGTAAGTGTCAAGGCGTGCTAAATGACTATTATGCTCATTAATTTGAGAGAGTAAATCAACACCACGACCATCAGGCAACATATAGTCAATAAGACAGAGGTGTGGTGGATCCCCCTCAAGCACAACTTTTGCTTCAGCAAGGGTTTTTGCACTCAATATTAATGAATCATCAAAGCCTTCTGCCGTAAGTAAGGCGCGGCATAGTGCTTGATCTGTAGCATTGTCGTCGACTATTAATACTCTTTCCGTTCTATGCGCCATGCAAGGCCCTTGATTTGGTTAACATAGCAAAACTTTGCATACATCTTTTGAGTATAGTGCCGCGTACTAATTTTGCACCGACACAGTTTATAAGTTGGGCCTGATTACAATCCAATGTAGGCATGAAAAGTGCTTTGCTTTAGCTAGAATAGAAATTAATAATAGCAAGGCACTTGCCAACTAACAGGATTAACACAAAGAAATAACACTTATGATCTTATCAATCTCACAAACTGCGTAGTCTAAAGACTGAGCACAACAAATGATGTACGAGGACTTTAAACATGGCTAAAGTAGACTTTTTTGAACGCGCACAACCACTCTTAATCATTTTTACTTCTTCGTTGTGCTTATCGGCCTACGCTATGGCAGCGGAACTACCAACATCTAGCCCAACAGCCAACCCGGTAACACAAACCGCTCAAACCCCATTTGCCAATACCATGCCCTCATTTATGACTATTGAACTGAGCCAAGGCTATGTCAATAGAGATTTTTCATGGTCGGTCACTGAATCTAGCAGTAGTGATAACGTACTTTCTACCCTGAATTACCAGAATCTAAAAATTCAAACAACCCAGTTTTCTTTCGATTTCGAAAATACATTTAAAGAATTTCCTGACACTCAAATTCAAGGCTTTTTTTTATTAGGTGAAATTTATGACGGGCGAATGGAAGATTTAGATTTCTCTCATTCAAACGCTCAAACTGAGTTACAAACGAGAAGCCTTGCTGATCTTGCTGGATCAAAAACGTTTCACACTGGTCTAAATTTTTCCACTGACTTTTCAACTTCAAGCAAACATTCGAGTATTTTCAACATTGGACTAGAATGGCAATCGGATCAATTCCGTCAAAGAAATGGTCAACAAACCAGGGCTAATGGCGCTGATCTAGCCAATCCAAAAGCTATCGATAATTTAGACTCATCGTACGTGGCTCATTGGATAGGCCCGTATATTGGAGCGTCTAAAATATTTGCTATACCCGGACAAAGCTTTACATTTAATGCAAAGTTACATAGTCACGTTTACTATGCGTCTGGTCAATGGAATTTGCGATCTTCTCTTGCACAACCTAAAAGTTTTGAGCACAACGCGCTCGGTGGTGGTGTTTCTTTCTCAGCACAGCATCAGATAGTTATTACAAAAAAATTAAAAATACTACAGACTGCTAGCCTACAAAAAATGTCAACGTTGGGTGGTACAGATGAATTGTTTCGAAGTAACGGCACAAGTGTAGTAACACGTTTGAATCCGATTGCAAGACAGGAATTTAGCTACAATATTGGTCTTAGACTTCAACTTTAAAAAAGTAAGTCAACTTTTTAGATTAGGTATACCCATAGCATTTGGGGCTCATGAGCTTAATCTTAAACGCTTTGGGTGTAGCATGTGACTTTATTTCGACCGCTTGACTTTGAAACGTAAAGAGCGCTATCTGCGCCATTCAACCAAGTTTCATAAGTGTTCATTTGATCGTTGTACATGGCCACACCAAGACTAATTTTTAATTCAATAGTATTGGACTCATGGACAAAGCTAGTATTTGACACTAAAATTCGAATCTGTTCCGCATGAGCCAATGCCTGATCCAAATGAGTGTTTGGCAAAGCAACCACAAACTCCTCGCCACCGTAACGACCAACAAAATTTGAACCTTGCACGCAACTGATTAAAAGCTTTGCAAGATGTCTTAGCGCTGCGTCACCAGCCAAGTGACCGAATGCATCGTTAATGTTTTTAAAATGATCTACGTGAAGCATGATGAGCGATGCTACATTTGTATTGCCTTGACTTTTATAGAACTCTGCTCGTAACAGATACTCAAGATGACTTCTATTGTAAAGGCCTGTAAGGCCGTCAGTTTGACTAAGTCGCTGCAGTTCAAGATTTGCTTCTTGTAATTCATTTTTAAGAAAATAAGAATCAGTAGCATCAAAAATAGCAATAGCCACCTGACTTACCGAATTATTGTGTTTGAGTGGTACAAAAGTAATATTTTGTGCCATGTATTCAGCAGCACCAGTTATTGGTCTGTTATGGCTAAATCTAAATAAATAGGTTCGTTGTTCCCAGCTGATAAATGCGTTGACCTTCAACAACACTGCGCTATTGAATTTTTTCTTAAACCATTTTTCTGGAATTTCTGGAAAATGAGCAAATATAGTTTGACCCACAATATCATCCTCTTTTAATTGAGAATGTAAAACCATGAACTGATTCCACAATACGACTCGATACTCTAAATCAAGGATAATAAGGCCAAAATCGAGTTTATTTAGCAGGGCTTTTGCAAAACCTGCATTAGAAGCTATATTATCTGGATTAAAAGTGAGTGCATTGAAGAGTGACAATTTAAAAGTCCTCTAAAATTTGATCTACTCGAAGCTTTAACGCCTTAATCGCAAAATCTGACATCATGATCACTAGGTGACACATGAAGTCTCGATTGTCCAAAGAATAGTTAATTTCAACCAAAAGCGCTTGTTGCCATGCCTGGTTTGCCTCAATTAAAGTATCGATTTTAACTTGCTGACCAAGTAACGTAGGAACTGAGAACCCCATATCAATTTCAAGTTGTTCACCGATACCAGCTAAACAAGCGCTGGATAAGACATTAGTGACGTCTAACAAAAGTTCTTGTTCTGCTTTTTCATTGAGTTCATCTTCATAGGCTAATAATTCGGCAAGTTCTGTAAAACTTGTATCACTAAAGATCACAATGGCTTCGCCACGAACATCTCGATGCTCAATCTGGGAATGAAACCCCTGGCGAACAGCAGAAACAAGATTTTGATGACCAATAAGTTCTATAAGCGAACTTACGAGCGCCGCTCGCTTTACAACTTTAATTCGCGGCACACTTAAATTGACAAATACCTCAAGCAGTCTTGCAAGAGAATCCCCTGCTTGACCCATAGCAATATTGACTAGTTCTTGCAGGCAATCTCGCTGATCTTCGCTGAAAGCTAAATTTGAATTTATCATGCTAATAACCCATATTTTCGGAGAACATCCGCAAGCTTTTCACTATTAATAGGCTTTTTTATAAAATCGAGAGCGCCAAGCGCAGTGACTCTTGCGAGAGCCTCAGGTTGAATATCCGCAGAGATCACTATAACCATACACTTATGACCTTCTTGGCGAATGGCTTCTAAGACAGAATACCCGTCAAGTTCTGGCATTGTAAGGTCTAGGAAAATCATCTCACCACAACCCTCACGTATGGCTTCCATACCCTCAAGCCCATTTTTGGCATACGTAATAGCAACATCCCATCCTTGGGGTAATGATCGAAAAACTTGTTTTCGAGCCATGGCAGAATCATCGCAAATAAGCAGTGGTATTGTCATGCGTTCACTAATCCATGTTTGAGTATCTGTTGCATTTAAGTATAGTCAGAAAAAATAGTATGGGGAATCACAACTAAACCTTCTTTTTTTCTGCTATTTTGCTTTTCCAAATCACCGGCGCTTTTTCATGTACTGACTCACCTGTTGAGTCGACGGCAACCGTAACAGGCATATTTTCTACTTTAAACTCGTGTATTGCTTCCATACCCAGATCTTCAAACCCAACCACTCGTGAGGATTTTATAGCCCGAGCAACAAGGTAGGCAGCCCCGCCTACAGCCATTAAGTAGACTGATTTATGCCGTTTAATAGATTCTCGAGCTACAGGACCACGCTCTGCCTTACCGATCATGCCGAGCAGTCCTGTCTGTTGTAACATCATATCGGTAAATTTATCCATTCTTGTTGCAGTGGTGGGACCGGCTGGCCCTACAACTTCATCTCTTACCGGATCAACAGGCCCTACGTAATAAATAAGCTTGTTCGTAAAATCAACCGGCAGTGTTTCATTGTTCGCAAGCATTGTTTGTATACGTTTATGCGCCGCATCACGACCTGTAAGCATCGTGCCAGTTAAAAGTAAAGTATCACCAATTTCAAAAGTCGCAATTTCATCCTTTGTTAGGGTGTCTAAATTGACCTTTATGGCCTTACCGCTTAAGCCATACTCAATGTCAGGCCAAGCTGACAAATCTGGGGCTGGTATGGTAACTACTCCCTCACCAGGACGAAGGGTAATGTGAACATGGCGTGTCGCTGCGCAATTTGGAATCATAGCCACAGGTTTTGAAGCGGCATGGGTAGGAAAATCTAGAATTTTCACATCGAGAACCGTTGTTAAACCGCCTAAACCTTGCGCACCAATACCAAGATCATTGACTTTCTCAAACAGCTCAAGTCGAAGTTTTTCTGCAGTAGTTTGGGCACCTCGTTGCTGTAATTCAGTAATATCAATTGGCGCCATTAGGCTTTCTTTGGCCAACAACATTGCTTTTTCTGCACTGCCGCCTATACCAATACCAAGCATACCTGGTGGACACCATCCTGCCCCCATGGTCGGCAGCATTTTTAGAACCCAATCCACAATAGAATCACTAGGATCAAGCATCACAAATTTGCTCTTGTTTTCTGAGCCACCGCCTTTGGCTGCTAACTCTATATTCAATTCGTTTCCTGGTACTAGTCTGGTGTGAATAACCGCCGGTGTATTGTCTTTAGTATTTTTTCGGGCACCAGCAGGGTCCGCTACAATAGAGGGACGCAGTATATTATCTGGGTGCAGGTATGCTTGCCGTACGCCTTCATTGATCACATCTTCTAATGAGTCTTTAAAATCCCAAGTTAATTCCATACCAACATTGATATAGATCACAACAATCCCTGTGTCTTGACAAATAGGCCGCTTGCCAAGAGCACAAAGACGAGAATTCACCAGGATTTGCGCCATAGCATCTTTTGCAGCAGCCGACTCCTCACGCTCATAAGCTTTCGCGAGTGCTTCTATATAATCTTGCGGGTGATAATACGAGATATACTGAAGTGCACCCTTCACACTTGCAATCAAGTCTTCTTTTAAAATGGTATTCACAAAAAGCCCTCCAATATATATATTTAGTTCAGTATAACGAATACGATTTGCACAGCATTATTAAATACTAGTGCCAGAATTTTAAATTGAACAAACGCCCAAGCTTTATGCCGGTACCGTTCATAATCAATTTAAATGTGCTACAGCACCCTATTCACAATGAAGTCTATATCAACATTACAAAGCTTTACTAAATGTGGACTTAGCTTCACTAAATAAAGAGTATTTTGAGTTGTACTATCAAATAACGACGAGTTCAACACCTCATGGCCTAGTGTTTAGCTCCACCAGAATTGATTACACGGATTTTGTCGATACACGATCAGAATAATTCATTTTAAAAAAGTACAGCATTCGGTTTTAATTATTTCTGACACTTTTAAATAAGGAATACTTCGTGACTAGAAAACATTTTTTCCAAACCACCGCCTTTTTTCTTATCGCTTATGCAGTTGCACCTTGGATCGCCAATATGGTAATCCAAAATTCAAATACTGAATCTGGATCTTCTCAGCAACCTCATATAGTACACAATTCAACTCTACGTTGAGTTTACAACAGAGGCATCTAAACACCAATCAGTAAATGGACCGTTAAGGTCATTTTCCTTTAAGTCAGATTCTATTGACTGAAGCAAATCATGAACCTGACTTGATAGCTGTAAGGTGCGAAGCCCATGCTCTGAACCAATCTTACGAGCATTGACCCACCCTAATAATGTCAATACTTCAAATTTAGACACCTGATTGAGCGCTTTGCTAAGCACGAACCCATCACTTTCCGTTCGAACGAACAAGCCTTGCGTTTCAAATAATTCTCGCAACCGATCCCATTGATAACGGCTCAGCCAGTTAGATTGCTTCAGTACCTGACCCTCTTGTAGAATTTCACCATTCTTTTGAGCTTCACCAAACAGTCTTAAAACTTCAAGACCGGCATAGAGGTCTTCAACTTTGGTTGTTCTTAACACATCAACGGCAAAAGTTCGTGACACCACGCCACCTAAAAGAAGGATAAGCCAACAAAGGTTTAACCAAACAATAAAGATTGGTAAAGCAGCAAAAGCGCCATAAATTAACTCATACGACGGAAATTCGGTAATAAACCAGGCGAATACTCGTTTTGTCGTTTCAAATAAGCTTGCAGCGATTAAAGCACCGAGCATAGCAGCCTTCGGTGGCACTTTAGCATTTGGTACGGCGGTGTAGACAAGCGTGAAAGCACCAATAGTGAGTAAAAAAGGGAAGATCGAAAGAAATGCCGCTTTGACTCCAAGTAGCTCTACCGCACTGCCTACAATTTTAATTGAAGTTACATAGGACGTCAGAAAAACGCCAACACCAATTAAAATTGGACCCAAGCTTAACACCGCCCAATATCGCAAGAATGCACGAAGGCCACTAATAGCGGGCTTTACTTGCCAGATAGCGTTCAAACACACTTCTATCCTTGCAAGCATAAGCAAGGACGTTATTAACAAGACAGTACTTCCTGCAATAGTGAGCTTAGATGCTTGATTTGAAAACTGTTGAAGAGCGCCTCGAATTTCATCACTACGACTTGGCACAAGCTGATCAAAAATCCACGATTCGACTTCACCACCTACTTCATTCATACCCGGCATAAGTCGCAAAGCCGCATAAATTAAAGTTATAAGTGGTACCAGAGATAGAAGCGTAGTCATCGTAAGAATAGCCGAATTATCGAAACACCTGCCAGCTTTAAAGTCACGTATTAATGACATTGAGATTTGACGAGCATGACGAGGATTAAATAAGTCAACAATATTCAATAAACGTTGCTCCTCTTTCTAAATTGATACCTGACTGATAATAAGTATCTATAGTATAGAACCTATTTAATCGCGACGACTTATTTCTAGGCAAAAAAAAGACCGCATCAGCGGCCTATAAAACAAATGAGCAAATAACAAAAATAGATGTCTGACGATGTCTCTTTCTTACCTTAGATAAAAAAAACTTCACTCAAAACTGTGATACCACAGTTTTCGCTCAGCTACTTTTTTATCGGTAGGACATCA
>Ga0115546_1000555_pt1 | contig 25131 bp, 27 predicted proteins | sample COGITO_mtgs_1004_FD_87186 | JGI IMG/M metagenome (GOLD analysis project Ga0115546, IMG submission 87186) | Pelagic marine microbial communities from North Sea - COGITO_mtgs_100413 | ecosystem: Environmental > Aquatic > Marine > Epipelagic | place: Germany:Helgoland, sampling site Kabeltonne...
CCTTGTTATACTCTGACCAGTTACGGATGCGGCGTTGGCTCATTGGTTTAGCTTTTTTGTGTGGTTACTTAAAACTTACCGTGGCTGTGACCCTTCCGTAACCCTTATTGGTGCAACAACGCCCCGACTTAATGGTTACCGAACGATTGACCCTGAAGGGGTTAACCTAGAAAACATATAAAAAAACATATGGCAGACTGCTGAGGATGGGTTTCTAATCTATTTTCAGCAGTTTGCGATCGCACAGCGAAAGTGACGATAGGCACATACCCAGCTCTACATCGAAGAACGAGAAAAGGAAGAACCAGAAAAGCTAGAACCCAACCAAGACCTATTCTATGATGAGTTGAGCTTTACGCTCGTAGACTAGGGCCTGTAGATGTAGGGTTTGTTCTCACGGTTTTTCGCTCAGTTTTTCGCTGCTTACCTACCGCAGATCCCTTCCCTATTAAAAATTCCCTCCCTACAAATTCCTTGCCGACAAAGGGAGAGGTCATCGCTGAGAGCAGCCCACCGTAGTCAAGGCCAAAGTTTACCTCATCGCCCGTCTGTAGACGGCAGTTCTCGCTATCGAGAATGAGATGATCGCTGCTAGCTCCTAAAATATCTAGGCGACGTTCAGACTTTAACCCAGCGGTCAAAACATCCTGTCGGCCCAACGCAACAATAGAGCGCTGTCTGATGCCTCTATCTTTAAACTTAGGAATGTCTCCAAAGGCGTCTTGGCAAATTTCGCCGTAGGGAAGCGAGGCTTTTTGCTTGGCTTCAATGACTTCGGCAACGAGCTGAAAAGTATGCGTGTGGAGCCCCGGAATGGCCTGTCTGCCAACGGTTTCACATCCTAAGAGAATAGATTCGCCAATGCGGAGATTGTTGATTTCTCCGATTGCTTGGCCAGAATTTGCCCATTCGTAGTTGGCTGAGTTGCCGCCCGAGACAACGGCTAGCTTTATGCCTAATTCGTTTTGAACAATATTCACCAGCTCGGAAAGCAGTTTCATGTTTCTGTGATTTGGCTTTACGCCGCCGTAGCAGGCCAGGTTGCAGCCGATACCGGTTACCTGAATATGAGAGAGGGCCAGTGTTTTTCTCACAAATGCCACGAGATCGCAAGGGAGTACGCCTTCGCGCAAATCACCTAGCTCGACCATAATGATGACCTGGTGGATTTTCCCGTGAGCCTTTGCGTAGAAAGAGAGCTGTTCTAGCGTTTCAATCTCTGTATTTAGGCTAATGTCTGCGCTTTGAACGACAGCCTCAGCCTGACTGGGTGCGGTGCGTAGCAGCACAAGCTGAGCAGATATACCGGCTCGTCTCATTTTTTGAATGTTTTCGATGCGCGAATCGGCAATAAACTGAACGCCGCCTGCAATCATGGCTTTGGCGATCGCAGGTTCTCCTAATACCGCTTTAGAAACGCCCATCAGGGAAATTCCTTTTTGCCCGTAAAAGTCACACAGTATGCGAGCATTCTCTTGAATCTTAGAGAGAGAAATCTCTATTCTTGGCAAACACAGCTTCATTTTTTTTCAGACAAAAAGTCTGACGAATTGCCAATATAAAAATGGCAGTCTAATTACGATGATGGAATCTTGTTATGAAGATTTTTTGCCGGTGTTGGCACCAGCGTCGGAAAACGATCGACTAGTGCCTGAACAAGTTTCTGGCAACCCTCGCTCAGCACGTCTGTAGTGGGCAGTTGAAACTGTTTTTCGTAGCGTTCTGCAATGGCTGGAACTTCGCTAGGAGAAAGTCCTTCGTGGCTAAGCGCGATCGCTAATACCTGCGCCGATGACATTGACTCAATTAGCTCGATCTCGTGCGCTACCGTCGGCATTGGCAAGTTAGGGAAATCGCAGCGTGCCTTTCTCGCCGGTGGATGCTGAAGAATCACCCCGCCTGGCATACTGCCTTTCAAGATACCGACAGAACTCATAAAAGCAGGGTGACTTACGGCGCTCTGCCCTTCTACCAAAATAATATCGGGACTTTCCTGCTCGAAGGCGCTCACCACGGCGTTTTCAACTTCGCCAATGACAAACTGAGAAACCAGCGCGTCCATCGATACGCCGTATTTAGCGCCCTGCATCAGGCCAGTTTGTCCTGTTGCGACCAGAATAGAGCGGATACCGGCTGCATTGAGCGCTTTGTTGAGTTCTATGGCGGTGGTCATTTTGCCGCAGGCGCAGTCTGTGCCCAGTAGCGCGACGACGGGAATGGTGACTTTGGCGATCGCACCTGTAAAGACGTGCAGATTTGCCAGACTAGGCGGCTTACGAATATCTCTGATTTGAACGTTATACTGCGCGGCAGCCGCGGCAAACTCAGCGTCTTCTGAGAAAAACTGATGCAGGCCGTTGATGATATCCATGCCCTTTTTCATGGCCGTTAGAATCAGCGTCCTTTCTTCAGGCAGGATGGAGGCTTCTAAAGGGGCTTTTCCGTAGATGTAGCAGTCTGGCGTGCTGGGCAGATGGCTAAGCGCGTCGTCTAAGTTGGCAAAAATAGGAATGTTTCGCGTTTGCTCGCCCAGCACCTCCCCAGCGTCTTGACCCGCGAGTGAGCTGTCTAAAACACCCACAATTTTGTAGCGTTCGGAATGGCGAACCAGTCCGTGAGAGGTTTTGCCGTCTACCTGACCGAACTGCTGCTCGCAGTAGACTAATGCCGTTTTGATGGGTTTATCCTGGCGAATGCCCTGAGCATATCCACCAGACCACTTGCTGGTGTGCCTCTATAGTCAGTGCGTAATGAGAGTCAGTGCGTAATGAATTCTTTTATCACCTCTGGATGGTAACACACACTACTTTTTTCAGTCTGTGCCTATTGTGGGAGGTTTTGGCCCGCTTTAAAGGCTGCGCACGGTTGATTACACGGTTGATTGAGCCGCTAACCCCCTCAACCCTAGGCCTGGCTCAACTGGAAGCGTGGTCAGAGTTGGGCTTAGTCCTGTAGCGATCGCACTCGATCCATCGGCCAATAGATCTTATACGCCTCGCCCACGATATACGCTTCGGGCAAAAAGCCCCACACATGCGAGTCCGCGCTCTCATTGCGGTTATCGCCTAGCACAAAATATTCGTGTGGTGGAACCCACTCGGGCCCCCACTGATAGCGAATTGGTACGCTCGCATCGTCTGCTGCTAAAGGAGCCTGGTTTACCCACACGCGGCCGTCTCGAATTTCAACCTGCTGCCCCGGCAACCCGATCACCCGTTTAACAAACAGCTCATTGGGGTCGGCTTGTAGCTTTTGTACGGCGACTGGCGGCACGTTAAAGACGATGATGTGGCCTGTCTTTGGTCGGTAGTGGCGATCGCGGCTAACAAAAATGCGATCGCTCACCTGCAACGTCGGCAGCATCGACTCGCTAGGCACAATGCACTGCATCACCGCCCGATCAACCCACAGCGGCAGGCTACCAATGCCCAGTCGCAGCAGCAAACTGCCCAGCACTACAATCATCAGCATATTCGCCGACCGGCTCGGGCGGTTGCCAAAGCTCAGCGGCGTCGCGCGATAGGCGTGATAGCTGGCTACCGACCAAACCGTGCAGGCCATTGGCAGCAATATTGGCTGATAGTTTGCCAAAAGAGACAGGCCCACCCCCATCACCAAAAACAAGCCGCCAATGGCCGCCTGATTCAAATACAAATGCCCTAGCCCCGGCAAAATCTGTGACAAAAAAACGCCGTACCAAATGTCGGTTCCCTGCCTTTTATGGCCCAGCGGATACAGCGGACGGCCCACCGTTGCAAAGGCGTCCCACACGTTTAGCATGTACACCAACGCCGCGATGCCCAGCAGCCAAAACGCCTGTTTGGTATCGCCTTGCGCGGCTAGCAGCGACCACAGCGCCCGGCTCACCAGCAGCCAAAACACTCCAAAAATTAGCAGGCCCTTTGCCCATAGCTGGCCATAGCACTGCCCCATGCCTGGCAGCAGCCCAGATAAATTCACCGCTAGCCAGCAGTCTTTAATGTGCTGTGCGCTCATAGCCGTTTCCTTCACATCGTCAGCTCATAGCCAAATCGGTACTCAGCGCAAAAGCTGATCTAGCGTTGGCCCGTTGATGTGAATCGGCTCACCAGTAGGATTCTCTAGTTCTCTGCGGTGGATCTCTCGGCTGCGTACGCCTGCTTGAACAGCGGCAATGTCTTCTCGTAGCATGACGGTGATTGCGCCTGTGTGCACCGTGCCGTTGCTGTTGGGCAAAATTTCGATGAGGTAGCCGTAGAGGTCGCCTTCTAAAAGGTGCGATCGCAGCGCCCGCTCAGTGCCTCTGTCTTCGGCGCGCCCTGGCGAATACACCAGCACCGACTGCGCCCGCCGATAGTCGGCAAATACTTCAGCGCCGTAAATCGTCCGCAGCGAATCTTCCAGATAGGGAATATCGACCCCTCGCACCACGTCTACTAGCGTTAGCTTCTCCGAACGCACCATCAGGCGATCGCCCGAGCGGCGGCGCACCAGCAGGCTTTCACCGCTGCCACCCCCTGGGCCAAACGCAGATCCGTGAAACGTATAGCGACTCGCAGGCGTTGCACTGCGCCGAATAGACAGCCGCTCAGCCGGGAGTGCCCTCAGCGTGGGGTGGGCCTGCATCCAGGCTTCTGCTTCCTCAACGGTCTGACCGGGAAGTGCGATCGCTCTGCTCGAAAGCCCCAGCCAAGCGCCCATACAGGTGCCCACACAAACAACCATACAAATGCCTGTAGACGTAAGGCCAGCGGTTAATCCTTCAGCGAATTTACCTTTAATACCTGCCTTAAACCCTACAGACAAAAGCTTGTTCATGGTGTTTCGTTATAGGGAGCCAAATCCCTTCTTTTTTTTGTTCTTTTTCTTCTTTTTGCCGCCGCCAGGTGCACCGCGCCAGCCGGGTCTTGGCGCGCCGCCCATCGGGTTGCCGCCCATTGGGTTGCCGCCCATGCCGCCCATGCCAGGAAAGCCACCGTCAAAGCCAGGCAAACCCATATTGCCCTGACCCATCTGCTGCATCAGTCCGCGCATTCGCTGAAAATCGGTTACCAGCTTACTGATATCTTTTTCGCTGTAGCCTGCACCTTTAGCGACGCGGCGGCGACGACTCGGTGAGCCTGCCAGCACTTCTGGGTTCTTGCGCTCTTCTTTGGTCATTGACTTAATCATGGCTTCACAGCGCTTTAGCTGCTGCTCGCCCTGCTGAAGCTGATCAGAAGAGAGCTTGTTTCCCATCCCCGGAATCATCTTCATGATGCCCGCCAGCGAACCCATGTTCTTCATCAAGCGGGTTTGCTTTAGAAAATCATCGAAGTCAAACTGAGCCGACAAAATTTTCTCTTGCAGCTTTTCGGCATCGGCAATGTCAACTTCTTCCTGCGCCTTTTCCACCAGGGTCAGCACATCGCCCATGCCCAAAATGCGCGACGCCATCCGGTCGGGGTAAAACGGCTGTAGGGCCTCTACTTTTTCACCCACCCCGATGAATTTGATCGGCTGGCCCGAAATGCGCCGCACAGAAAGGGCCGCGCCCCCGCGCGAATCGCCGTCCATTTTGGTGAGAATAGCGCCGGTAATGCCAATTTCTTCGTGGAAGGTGCGGGTAAGCGTTGCCGCTTCTTGGCCGGTCATCGCATCGACGACTAGCAGCACTTCATCTGGCTGGGCAACTTCTTTAATCTGGGCCAACTCGGCCATCATGTCTTGGTCAATCTGCAACCGTCCGGCGGTGTCAATGATGACCGTATCAACGCCGTCTGCTTTGGCCTTGGCCAGTCCTTGCCGCGCAATTTCTACCGGATTCGCGTCTGCGCCAATTTCAAAAACGGGCACGTCAATTTGCTTACCCAGCGTCAGCAGCTGGTCAATGGCGGCTGGGCGATAGACGTCTGTGGCAACCAACAGCGTAGAGCGATCTTGCTTGCGCAGGTGCAGCGCTAGTTTGGCGGTTGCGGTGGTTTTACCGGTGCCCTGCAAGCCTGCCATCAAAACGACAGTGGGCTTATTTTCGCTATCGGCCAAGGGAACGTTGGTATCCCCCATCGTTTCGACTAGCTCGTCGTAAACAATTTTGATGAACTGCTGGTCGGGGCGCACGCCCGAAACGACGTTGGCCCCCTGCGCTTTTTCCTTAACGTCAGCAACGAAGCCTTTGACGACATCTAGGTTGGCGTCAGCTTCTAACAGGGCGCGGCGAACTTCTTTTAGCGCCTCGGTAATGTTTGCCTCCGAGATTTTGTCCTGGCCGCGAAGCTTTTTCCAGGCGGATTCAAATTGTTCTGAGAGGGCTTCAAACATAAGACGGTGCGGTTTTATAGACTAGGCGAACTGATTATCCTATTTTAGAGGGTCTCGTTCAAATCATCTGATAAGCTGCTGTGTGAGCTGATTCGGTGGAGCCTAGACCGCTGCCAAAGTCAAAAGCACCAAAGCCAAAAGCGCCAAAGTCAAAAGCACCAAAGCCAAAAGCGCCAAAGCCAAAAGCGCCAAACAATCGAACGCTAGTGCTGAGCGCAGAAGAACAAGCGACCTATGCGGCCCAATTATTGAGCGTTAAGACGGCTCAAAAAATAGCGGATGTTCTAAATCAAACGATTTATCAGGACGTGCTGACGGTTTTGCCGCTGCTGCCAGATGGCTTTGTCGATTTGCTGATTGTCGATCCGCCTTACAATCGGCAGAAAGATTTTAATGGCTCGGTTTTTAAAGAAGCGGCCAATGATGACTATCAAGCCTGGCTCATGACTTGGATGTCTGAGCTGCCGCGTTTGCTAAAGCCGACTGCCTCTATATATGTGTGCTGTGACTGGCAGTCGTCGAATGCTATTTATCAGGTGTTTTCTCAGTATTTTCGGGTGCGTAATCGAATTACCTGGGAGCGGGAAAAGGGGCGCGGGGCAAAGCGCAATTGGAAAAATGCGTCGGAGGATATTTGGTTTGGGACGGTGTCTGATGACTACACGTTTAATGTGGAGGCGGTAAAATTGCAGCGGCGGGTCAGAGCGCCGTATCGGGACGGGGCGGGCAATCCTAAAGACTGGCAAGAAACTCAGCGGGGCAACTTTCGCGCCACTCATCCTTCTAATCTATGGACTGATATTTCTGTTCCCTTTTGGTCTATGCCAGAGAACACGAACCATCCTACGCAAAAGCCCGAAAAGCTGATCGCCAAAATGATTTTGGCTAGCTCTAATGTGAATGATGTGGTGTTTGACCCGTTTTTGGGGTCGGGGACAACTTCGGTGGTGGCCAAGAAGCTGGGGCGGCGCTATGTGGGAATTGAGCAGGAAAGGCTGTATTGCTGTTGGGCACAGAAGCGATTGGCTTTGGCAGAGGAAGACCGCTCTGTTCAGGGATATACTGACGGCTACTTTTGGGAGCGAAATACGCCCGCGTCAGGCCGTAAGCGAGATTAACAGCTTTTCTCACTTTAGAAGCACGATTCTCCTACGGACGGGCTACGCGATTGCTCATAATATAAAGTAGCCAACCAGGAAGGCCCGTTGACTTATGCGAATGATTGAAGTGTAGATACAAATTGGGATCTTGATCTATGAAGCTGCCCAATCCTGATAAGGCGGTTATGCCGTTGGAAAAATTAGAAGGCTACGCGCTCAATCCAGAGCATCCGGAAGGTCGTCATAAGGCTGTTGTTTTCCGCGCTGCATTAGGCATTGGTATCGCAGAAGCTGATGAGCTAAGGGCAGCCCTTTTAATGGCTCTATATCAACAAGATGCGTTAGCGACTCAACGAAATGCCCATGGTCAGAAGTATCAAATTGACTTTAGTATGTCAACAACAGGCGAGTCCGTTATTCTCAGAAGTGCCTGGATTGTTAGGAATGGTGAAACCTTTCCTCGACTTATTACCTGCTACGTTCTTTAGCCCTAGGAGATCAGTACTGTGAAACTTTTGGATGTTGTCATTCTCGTTAAGGGTCTGCCTGATCTAAATCTTTGTAAAGGGCAGGTTGGTACGATTGTAGAGGTATATGAGGCTGACGACTTTGAAGTTGAGTTCGTAGACTTGCAAGGTAAGACCTACGCGTTAGAGACTTTCAATGCTAGCGAGCTGATGCAGATTCACTATAGCCCGCTTCCCCAAATTGCATAAATGAAAGCGATCGCGCAGAAGAGCATGAAATTGTGCTGGTATTAAATCAGCGTTCATCGATTGCTGTGACTGCTGAGCTGTCAGCAATTCAAGAGATTCAGGCGTTGCCAAAGCAGTCGATGGAGCCGGGCCAGTCTTTGGCGGATAAGCTGATTTGAGAGCGGCGAGAGGCTGCTGACTGTGAGTAAGGTTGTGTTGGATGCTTCGGCGGTATTGGCTTTTCTCGATTAGGAAACTGGAGCAGAGGCTGTAGCCAGTTATCTTACTAAGGCTGTGATCAGTACCGTTAATTTGCTCGTTCTTTGTCTCCGTTAAATCGTCTGAAATCATTGCGTTCTAAGCAGATTGAAGTTGATAGATGATAGGGCGATAGGTAGGATGTGGAATAGGTTTTCCTTCAGCCTGAGCTGACTCTAGCCATGCTTGCTTAGCCAAAGCGAGTTCGCCCAACGCTTCGATTGGGGTTTCGCCGAAGGCTGAGCAATATTTGAGGTCGGGAATATCAGCGATGTAGCCTTCGTCTCCTTCGCTGTAAAAAATGTTGATGTGGTAATCCATCATCTATCTTATGGCTCAAACGATCTACAGTGGCTAACCCTTCATTCAAGTAGCCGTACTCTTCGATGCAGCCATACGCACATTCATTTACCTGCCCGATTCTTTAGTTTGTTGGCCTGAACCATTGGTTTGTCAGCGCGATCGCTTCCAAACACCGCGCGATCGCTTCCAACACCCAGCCAAACCTTTGCAACCATCGCCAAAAGGGTTTGAATGCGATCGCCCTCGCCTCCACCACCAACCCTTACGCTTCCAAACAGTTACCCAAGGCTCTCAAACAGCTCCGATTGCAAAGCAACAACTTAGCTGTTCTTTCTACGGGCACCACCGAGTAACCTTTTACCATTAAAAACCAATATTTTCAGAAACCTTTCGGATCATGGGCTGCTATCTCGTCACATTCAGGAGGCAATCTTTAGCTACAGACAGCTCATTCAAAACCGCGCTAAAAAAACGCTCTCTCTTTGCACCCAAGCTGTCTCTTCTACACCCTAAAAATCAATCATCACAGTAGGGTATCAGGGCATCAACCTATGACAACCGTTAACTTTTCCCGTCGTATCTCCGCCAAAACCATCAGCGCAGACATCAACGCCTACCACGGCCTTAGCACCATCATCGGCTACGCCAGCAAGCGCGTTGAAGCAACTCCCTTCAAGGCGCTTTTTCTATGCGCGATCGCCATCTCCGTCTCATTCTGTCAAATCCACACCTTGCCATCTGTGTCTGCATCTTGACGACAGCCAAAAATCAGCCTATCGTCAATAGTACGGCTGTGATACCTATCACGGTCATTTCCTACAGAACTCAATTTTGCCGAGCGCCACCGGCAGGTGTAACCAGCACCGTACCGATGGCTAACCCCCACACTGAAATCAGCAGTCTGGAGGCTAGGGTCACTTTACCCTTTAGCCACCCCGATTTGCACTACGTCGCGGGGTGGCTTTGCTCTTTTGGGTTCTGGTTTCCTACCCAAAACCACATCCCTCGGAGACCAGATCTCATGTTTATTCCTACCGTTCAGGGCGCTTCAGCGCTCACAGCTTCTGCTGCCACAGCTTGCACTTCCACACCCACACCCACCGCCGAGCCAATTCGTCATCTGCTCTTTGGTAGCCTGGGCGCGGTGCAGTCCACCATCCGAGTGCTGCACAAACGCGGCTACGCCGAAGTCAACGACTGGAGCCAGCCCATTTCTACCGGCAGGCCCAATGAAGTCATGGCCATTTTGACTAAGCGGGTAATGCTAGCGCATAGCGATACCTAGCGCGCTATCTAGGTTTAGTGAAGGGCGATCGCCCTTTTGCCTGTCAATAATTCTGTTGTGGTAAAGTGCGATCGCCCACCATTTATCAACAAATTATCAACAAAATAGGTCTAGCAAAGCGTCTGTAGATCTTTAAGATGGCTAAAGGCTTACTGACGCGTTTGTGAATTAGAAGACGACGGATTCAAGCGATATTCTTGAGTGGGTGGCGGAATAGTCACCGTGATAGAAACTACGCTGTTAGTCTCTGCTCCGGTGCTGTCAACCACTGTAAATCTGAATCTGTTGATATATTCACCATACTGGTCAGCGGGAAGATCGCTATCAGGAAAATAGGTAGCGCTGCCGTCGCCGTTGTTTTGCAGTTTGCCGCTAGCGTCAATCGGCTCTATTGCAGCTATGTCAACCGAATCGTCATCCGGATCGCCATCCGGATCGTAGGCTTGTGACAATTGCAACAGATTGAACGTGTAAGCGCCATCGGGCTTAAAGTCTGACCCTTGCTGAAGATATAAAGAGACTTCCTGTACCACTGGCGGCTGAGAAGAGGCCGGGCTTTGATTTTGTGCTGAAGAACCTGAGTTTTGCGCTGGGCTTGTTGCTGTCTCTGCTCTTGACGCTGGCTTTGTTCCTGCCGCTGTCTCCGCCTCTGGGGATGGTGGCGAGAGGTCAGCGGGCGAACTGGCGCGGCGATTGTTGCTAGTGCCTGAAAGTGGAACAATGTAGACATTAGGGTAGACATTAGGCGCGTTGCTTTCAATCACAAGCTGACCAACGCGATCGCCTCCTGTGCTTGGTGAAAACACCACAGAGACCACACAGGTCTGCTCAGGCAGCAGTTCGTTTGCCGTACAGCTCTGCTCGGCCACTTCAAAATCGACGCTATCTGCCGTCTCTTCTGCTATCTTCAAAGGCCCAATCGCCAAAGCTGCTCTGCCACTGTTGGTGATTTTCAACGTTTTACGACTGCTTTGACCACGCGCAACTTCTCCAAAACTCAGCGCGTCTACATCCAAACTTAGCGCTGGCCGTGCTGCCGACCCGTCCGGCTCACTCTCTTGAGCATTTCCTCGTACCAAATCACCAAATATAGTTCCTTTTTGCCCAGCCTCGCCTGGCTGAGCCTCTTGTTGATTAGCCTCGCTTTGATCGGGCGAAACCGGCCTTAGCCAGTCGCTAGCCCAAATAAAGCCGCCCACAGCGCCCACAATGACCACCCCTGCGATCGCAGCCCAACCCACCAATCCATTCAGCCTGCTGCGGCCAATTGGCCCAGCGCTACCGGTCGCTAAGCTATCCCCAGAAACTGGCGACGGCATCAGCAAGCCCAAGTTGTGACGAGAAACCGCAGCCCCTGCAAAGTCTTTTGCCCGCTCTCGCAGTGCGATCGCTCTAGAGAGCCAGTATTCGGCCTGGGTCGCGTTCCCTAGCGCGATCGCACTGGTTCCTAGCTGATGCAAAGCCCACGCTTCTGTCCGGTCATCTCCTAGCTGCTGCGCGGCTTGCAGGCTATGCGACAGCATCTGCTCCCACTGCCGCCATCGCTTTCCCATCGATAGGGGCGCATCTAGCTTTTGCACCAAAGACAGGCTGCGCTGCCACTGCCCGGTTCGCTGCGTCCAGTCTAATAAATGCAGCATGGCGTCTAGGTTTTGGGTACTGCCCCTACTGGCAAAATACTCGACAGCGCTTTGTAGCAAAGGCTGAGAATCAAAAGCTCGGGTTACCGCTTCGGTGAGATCTGCGCAGATTTGGTAGCCTGCATCGGTAGCGTTCACAAGCTGTAGGCTAACAAGTTGGTTTAACGTCTCAGCCGTATTGGGAAGCTGTGCGATCGCCTGTGCCTGCTCAGCCGTCAGCGCAATCTCGCCCATTGCCCCCATCAGCGCCAGCGCGCGCTTTTGAGCTGGCGAAAGCGTCTTGATAATGCTGGTAAACACAGACCGGCTCAGCGCTAACTTTTCTAAGTCTGCGGCGGCTAACCCCGAGTGCCTGGCCGCAGTCTGCCGCTGAATTGCCTGCATAGACGCTAGCCAGGTCGTCAGGGAGGTGTTTTGAGCCGTGACCTGAGCCTTGATCTGGGCGGCGGCTCTACGCAGGTGAAGCGGATTGCCAAAGAGGGCTGCGCACAGTGACTCGGCGGCGGCTTGCTCAGTCTCAGAAAGGGGGCGATCTAGATCTTGTTGCAACAGTGCGATCGCAGCTTCAACCGGTAGCCCAGGCAGGGCAATATCTTTTCCTTCTCGCCAATACAGCCGCTCGTCAGACACAAGCAAGAAAGTACAGTCAGGCAGGGCTGCTATCAGCCATTCCATCTCTTCTTTATCCAAACGCAGCCCGTTCAAAATAACCAGCGCCGCTTTCTCTTTTAGAGACTGTTGTATCTGGCCATAGCTAGGCTGAAAAGCCGGTGTCGCCTCATAAAAAGCATCGTAAAGAGACTGCAACAGATCGGCGGCGGACTGCCTAAGCGCTGTCAGATAGATCACACCATCTGCAAAGCGATCGGTGAGATCTCTCTGATGCGAGAGATGCCGTAACAAAGCCGTCTTACCAAACCCTGGCCTAGCATAAAGCTCGACGGGAAGCCCCTGCAACAAAGTCTCGTAGATTGCGGGTAAAACGGTTTGTCTATCTAGTAAGTTGGCAAATGGCGGCGGTTTTAGCGCTAGCGGCGTGGGTCTAGCTTGAATGGTGGGGGCTGCCGCTACAGCTAGCACGCCACCGTGATTGACATGGTAGGTATAGCTATATAGCTGGTTGCCGCTGCCAACAATTAGCGGCCCGCTCATATTGCTGTCAATAGTTGTGCTGACATTGATGCCGACATTGATGCCGACATTGGTGCTGGCATCGCCTGGCGGTTTTTCTGGTTGTAAGTTGGGTGAGTGAGGGCTGAGCTGAGTGAGTTTTTGGGCGATCGCAGGCGCGGCTGATATCAGTAATTCTTCTTGCCACAGCGGCTGCACCTGCTGCGGTAGCCGACCGCTCACTTTTACCAGCTTGGTCCATCCCAGTGACAGCTCCGACTTTGCTTGCTTTAGCGTCTGCCGCAACAGGGCCAGCAGTGGCTTTACCGCCAGCGCCGCCTCCGACTGGCCGTCTATCGGCTCTAGCGTAACGTACAGCAAGCCATCGTTTTGTCGTAGGCTTACTGTCGTCACAACCTGGTGTGCTGCAAAAGCTTTGTTCAAAGCTGCCGCAATCTGGTTGCTGTAGGTGGTTTGGCGATGGTTAGCGGTCATAAGCCTGCAATAGAAATGACCTGAGAAAGAGGATGAAGAGAGATAGCGTCTTTAAAGAAAAGTGACCCGAGAGACCTATCAGCGACCTGTTAGAAACCTATTTTAGATAGCGGCAATCTTAGATAGCGGCAATCTTAGATAGCGGCAATAGACAGCTCTAAGGTGTGGCATCAGTATATTGCCACATATGTAGCGCCAGATAAGTTCGATATGGCACAAACCGGGCGGCGGTTTTTACGGTCTTTCTTCGCTTGCTGGTCAGCTTCTCTAACGTTTTGCGGGCCGTCACATCGCCGTCGGGCCAAATATCTTCATCGCCAAAGTAAAAAATGCTCATCATGTCGGCAGTCCACGGGCCCACGCCCCAAAGTGCAATCAGGCGTTTTGTTCTCTCCACAGCAGAAAGCTGGCTGAGTTCTGTGGGATCTAGCTGCCCTTGACGCGCTGCCTGTGCGATCGCCTTTACCGTTTTTACCTTCGCCGCCGACAGCCCGCAGCTTTTCAACACCGCGCCATCGACCCAATCAAAATAATCAATCAAATTCTCACCGTTAGCGCTCAATACCACCCGCCCCGGCTTATTCTACGGGCACATAGTCATAGCCGCTGCCCGATCGATTACCAGGCTCCACCGTCACCAGCTGTGAAGGCTGATTGAGATCGCCCGAGGGCAAAAACCGAATCGGATCGGTCGCTCCCTCAATTGTCGTACTCGAACTTGCCAGCGCTTCGGCTATGCCCGAGCGGCTTGCCTCTACTGCTAAACCGGCTGCCAGCGCCTTTACCGCATCGTAAGCGGTGGCCGTGCGCCAGTTAATATCGCCGCCCCAAAGCTGCCGAGATTCGGCCACAAACGGACTCTGCTCATGGCTCAAAATGTGCCACGGCACGGCAACGGTCAACCCTTCAGCGTTGCCTCGACCCACGTCTAGCACTTTAGGACTGTATAAACTATCGCCCCCAACTATCGGCAGCTCTTTCTGGTTCACCGCAATAATCTGGTTGGCATCGTCAATTGTGGACGTATTGAGCGCCAGCATCAATACATTCGCGCCCTTTTCCTTGGCTGCCTGTACGGCTCTACCTGCGCTAAATCCTGGCTCGCTCACGTCGTAATCAGCGACCACGTTGCCGCCATTGCTCAGCAGCTCTGTGGTGAACTCCGACTTTACAGAGTTGCTGTAGGCGCTGTCGCTGGTGTAAAAGACCGCAGCTTTATCCCGATTTAGCTGGTTAAGAACGTAGCGTGAGAGCGTAGCAGCCGCAAGGCGATCGCTTGGCACCGTCCGAAAAATGTAACCCCCCAGCTCCGAAATTTTCACCGCTGTACTGGTTGGTGAAATCATCGGCAGCTCGCCCGCTTCATAAATTTCGGCAGCGGCCAGCGTCGTGCCGCTCGAAAAGTGACCCACCACCCCTAGCACGTCTGGGGTGTCCACCAGCTGAGTTGCGATCGCTTTGGCCGTCTCTTCGTTGTCGTTGTCGTCAATCAGCAGTAGCTTTACTGGCGTCCCGTTAATGCCGCCCGACTCATTGATATCTGTTTGTGCCTGCGCGGCCCCCCGCATCAGCTCTAGGGCTGGATTCACCGCCGAGCCAACCGGCACAATTACCGCTAGCGTGTAGGCAGGCGCGTCGCCGATCTCAGCATTGTTCAAATAAATTAGCGATTCGGGATCGTTGCGATTCTCGTTTAGCGCTGCCGTAAATCCTACCTTCGCCGCTGCATAGTCGCCAGCTGCCAGTGCTGCTAGCCCCTCTTGCTTAGCCTCAGAAACCGCCCCCGGCAAAATCGACTGACCAGCGGTGCCATCTGCACCCGCCAAACCCTGTCGAGACCCGCTAGCACCAGATTGATCGACGCCTGTTGTACCACCGCCATTTCCATTAGACGTGCTGCCATTAGACGCGTTGCCATCAAACAGTTGGCCCCTTATCCACCAAGCGCCGCCCCCCAAAATTGCAGCGGTCACCAGTAAAGATACGATTAGAGCCGGTAGCTCGTTTTTCTTGGCCATGTGATTAGCAGCCGAAGCCTAGATTTAAAAGCGCTTTAGTTAATCACATAATACGGGAAAGCAACCGGAAAATTAGCCGAAAAATGACTGCGATCGCCACCATCGCCCCGCCAGCCATTAGCACAATCACCAAAAGATACTCTAAACCCGTTACTCCCCAAATCTCTGCCAAAACCTGATGCAGTGGCCGAAAGAACGCCACAACCGCTAGCGTCACCCCCGCAATCACCACCAAATCAAACCCTTCTATCACTCGCAAAAACTGAAGCGTGCCCAGCCCTGCCAGCAAAACCAGCCATGTGGCATGGCCGACCACACTCGTCCCAAGCAGACTCGTCGCGGCGATCGCAATTAGCCCGCCCTCTACTCCCGAAAACGCGGCGTTGCCTAAAAAGCGAGGCAGCGATATCGGCGCAGCGGACGGACGGACTGGCTTAGGGGATTTTGAAGACGGTTTCGCAAGGGGTGGCGGTGAAGGGTTTGCCTGGTTTTGGCCCTGGTTTTGGCCCTGGTTTTGGCCTTGAGCTGCACTGCTGGCGACAGGGCTAACGGACGGCGACGGCGCGACACTAGGCGCAACATTAGGTGCGACATTAGGCGAAACATTAGGCGAAACATTAGGCGCAACATTGAAAGAGGGCCGAGCAGACACACTGCTGGGGGTTAGCGCATCAAGGACTGCTTTGGCCGTGGGATAGCGATCGCGCGGATTGGGCTGTAGCATTTGGTCCAAAATCGCGGCTAGCTCGGGCGAAACCTGCGCATACTGCCGCCACTGCCACCGATTCGAGATGCTATCACGTAGCTCGCTAGAGCCCCTATCGGTCAGCAGCACCACACAGCTCGCCGCCAGCGCATACAAATCAGAGGTTTGATCGACCGTCCCATTCATAATCTGCTCCGGCGGCGCATACTCCGGCGAGCAAATGGTCGTTGGGCCTCGGCGCTGTGCGCCGGTTGGCGCAGTCACTTCCTTAACCGCACCAAAATCTAGCAGCGACAGCCGCCCGTCTTTCCCCTGCATAATGTTCGACGGCTTCACATCTCGGTGAATCGCGCCATTCTGATGCACAAAGCCCAAGACATCCAGCATGGCCCGCAGCACCTTAGTGACACTAGCTTCATTGAACTTGCCCTGCCGCTGAAGCGTCTTTTCTAAATCTTCGCCGTCAATAAACTCTTGAACTAAATAGAACAGTTCTTCTGAGTGATTATTTAGCGGGTTTGTTACCAGCAAAGGAAAATAGGCATACAGGTTAGGAATCTGTGGATGCTGTAAGCCCAGCCGCTCTAGCACAATTGCCTCTTTGCCAAACAGCCGCTGCGCTGTTGCCATTTGCTGCGGTGACAGCGTAACCGGCGGCTGAAATAGCTTAACCACACAGCTGCGCTGAGTCGGTGAGTCAAAATCTTTGGCCAAAAAAGCCGTCCCAAACCCGCCCTGGCCCAGCAGGTCCACCGGTAAATAGCGCCCGCGCAAAATCAGCTCCATGCGGCAGGCTCCACAGTACTTCTGCTTTAGCGGCTGAGGAATATGGGGATCGTCAAGATCTGAAAAGTGATTGATCGGAGACGGACAGTTGGGGCGGGTGCAGTGCAGTTGCATAGGAGATTTAACAAGCGTCTCAACCGCTAGCGGCTATGTTCAACCCGGCTAGAAAGCCCTTTGGTTAGCTTTTGATCAGCTTTTGATCAGCTATTTAGCAGGTAACCAGCTATTTAGAACGGGCAGGATCAGCCTGAACAGCCGCCTGAGCCTTACCAGGCACTTTAGCAGATGTCTCCTTATTCGCGATGGTTTCTACCGCTGGTGATTTACTATTTCCATTGGCCTTCCCATTGGTTTTCGCGCTGGCCTTTTTAAATTCCAACTCCCGGTTGGTAAACTGCGGCAAAATTTCCTTTGTAAAGGCTTCAGCCGCCTTAGAACGATATCGATTGGGATTAAAAATGACCGACAGGGTTCTTTTGACTTCTACCGCTTCAATGCGAGCGCGGTGAATGACGCCCATTTGCAGTTCCTTTTCAATTGATGATGTCGAGGCAAAGGCCACGCCCAGCCCAGACTGCACTGCATTTTTAATCGCTTCAATTGAGTTCAGCTCCATTTCTACGCGCAGCCGTCGCGTTTCAATGCCGCCTCTAGTCAGCACCTGATCGATCACTTTGCGAATAGTGGACTGAGAGTCGAGCGTGATGAATTTGAGCTTGTACAGGTCGCTGCGGAGGATGGTTTCGTTCGAGGCCAGCGGATGAAAGACGGGCATAATTAGGGCCAGTTCGTCTTCGGCGTAGGGCGCAACTTCTAAGGAGTCTTGCAGTTCGGGGGGAATTTCGCCGCCGATGATCGCTAGGTCGATTTGGCCGTTGGCGACGCTCCAAGCGGTGCGGCGGGTTGAATGAACGTGGAGCTGAACGGCCACTTCGGGGTAGCGCTGCCGAAACTGACCAATCATGCGAGGCAGCAGGTAGGTTCCGGTGGTTTGGCTCGCGCCAATAATTAGCGTGCCGCCCTGTAGGTTTTGTAGATCTTCAATGGCGCGGCAGGTCTCTTGGCACAGGCTTAGAATGCGATCGCCATACTCTAAAAGCAAATGTCCAGCTTCTGTTAGCTGCGCCCTGCGCCCTCCCCGGTCAAATAAAGGAACATCCAACTGCCGTTCTAGGTTTTGCACTTGCAAGCTCACGGCAGGTTGAGACACATACAAGCTATCAGCAGCGCGCTTGAAGCTGCCTTCTGCGGCGATTGCCTTCAAAATGCGGAGTTGATCGAGCGTAAAGGGGAGATCAGACATGGGGGCTTAACCTGGCTGTCAGGAATCCGTGAAAAGTGAAAATGCAACCTACATAGAAAATGGCAAGAATAAGACTGTTATGGCGGCTCTCTGAATTTACCAGGATATTGAGACGATTGCTTGATTGCGCCAATACGAGGCGCGCAAGCACGGCTTGAACGGGGATCGCAGAGTGCCCGAAAATGCTTGGAAATGCCCAGCGTGAACTATAAGCCACAAGGCGATCGCTTATGATTAGCAGAGGGATCATTATTACCTCTGACCAGACTAATCCTGTGAAAACGGTAACTGTGAAAACGGCGTATTTATGAAGCTTAACCCTCGGCAGCGAAATATCCTCAGGGCAACGGTACGTCACTATGTGAGTACGGCAGAGCCAGTGGGCTCTAAGTCGTTGGCCCAAGGCTATGACCTCCAGGTAAGTTCGGCGACTATTCGCAACGTCATGAGCGCCCTAGAGACCTCTGGCTTGCTCTATCAGCCGCATACGTCGGCGGGCCGAATTCCGTCTGATTCTGGCTACCGAACCTATGTAAACGAGCTGATGACGCCTTCTAAGCCACTGACGCGCCAGGTGGAGTCAGCGCTTAATTCAAAATTAGACTGGGAGCGACAGGCCATAGAGGCGCTGCTGCAAGAGTCGGCTCAGATTTTGTCGCGACTGAGTGGCTACATTGCGCTGGTGACGCTGCCGCAGATGGAGGCGTCTTTGATTAAGCACTTACAGCTAGTTAGGGTGAGCGATCGGCAGATTTTGCTGGTTGTTCTAGACGTTTATAACAACCACTCGATTCTGCTGCGGTTGCCGCCTAGTTCTGAGACCGACACGGCGGACGATTCGGTAACTAGAAGCGATCGCACTAACGAAGAAATTGACCGCGAGCTACAGCTGTTGTCAAATTTTTTAACCGCTCAGCTCAAAGGGCGATCGCTACATGAGGCAGATTTAGACTGGGCCGCCCTCGATCAGGCGTTTCAACGATATGTCGGGGCTTTGCAGCAGGCGATCGCAGATCTGGCCCGTCAGGCAAAAGCCGCCGCTACCACGCAAATTCTCGTTAGCGGATTGGCCGAAGCTTTGAACCAGCCAGAATTTGCCGAACGAGAGCAAATTCGTACCATCGTGCAGCTCTTAGAAGATGGCCGCAACCAGCTATGGCCGCTGATTGCCGAACCTGAACCTACCGGAGCGCTATTGGTTAATCAGCAGCGGCTAAGAATTTGGATTGGGGCCGAAAATCCGGTAGAACCGATGCGCTCTTGTGCACTGGTGACCTCTCGGTATGGAAATGCCCCCGGACCGATGGGAAGCCTGGGCGTGCTAGGGCCAACGCGGATGCTGTACGAGAATGCGGTGGCCGCAGTTGAGGCGGCAGCAAACTATTTGACAGACGCAGTCGCTGAAACGTTAGGCAGTGAGGGGCGTGGCGATGGGCGACTCACCCCGGAAGGCTAGCGTAGCGGCAAACCTAAAGATCGAAATTGTCGAGGCGCTCTTTTTTACGGGGGCTGCTAAGCAATCGAGCCGCAATGACACCGCCAATAAAGCCGCAGAGATGGCCTTCCCAAGAGATTCCTGGCTGGCTAGGGAGAACGCCCCAGATGATGCCGCCGTATAGGAAGGTGACCAAGAGGGAAAAGGCGATCGCAACCATACTCCGCTCAAAATAGCCCCTCAGCAGCAAAAAGCCAAAATAGCCAAAAATGACGCCACTAGCTCCAATATGAACGCCTGGCGAACCAATCAGCCAGGTGCCAAATCCGCCGACCAGTGCAGAGATAATGGTCACCGGAATCAAATCTTCAGATTTGCGTAGCATAATCAGCCAGCCCAGACTCACCAGCGGAATCGTGTTGGCCAGCAGATGCGCAAAGTTGCCGTGTAAAAAAGGCGCAAAAAGAATACCCCAAAGCCCTGAAACGGTTCGAGGCCGAATGCCCAGGTTATTAAGGGCTCCGTTAAAAAAGACCAAATCTACGGCCTCAATCACCCACAGCAGGACTACAATGCCCAGCAGCGTTTTAATCTGTAGCCGAAAGTTGCCAACGATAGTAGAGCGTTTGGTTGTCATAACAACGATTCCTTACTTCAGCCGCAAGTCATTTATTTAATGTTTGTTGGAGATACACCCTAACACTTGTCAATTCCGGCCTGGCTTTTCGGTCGCTGGGCAAGGCCGAAATTCCGATAGCTAATCAAGACCGAATCCCCGGCGGCTGAGCGCAGTCGAAGTCCCGGCGGCTGAGCGCAGTCAACGTCTCGGCAAAGTCTCGGCGGCTGAGCGCAGTTTCAGCCAGTTACAGCAGCCCAATCAAATGCAGCGGTCCGTGCCCGGTAAATATCTCTGCTAGCAGCGCTAAAAAGCCCAGCATTGCCAACCGGCCATTCCACACTTCGGCCACGGGCGTCATGCCCCAGGCAGACTTATCCTGTGGATAAATTCTTACCTTTTTCTCTGGCTTCGCCAAGTCGGCAAACCGTACCGCTGGCTCGGCCAAAGCTTCTGTCACCATCTCTGCCATATCCGCGATGAATCTAGGATAGGTGTCTAGCGCAGGCACCCGGTGAAAGCCTTTAATGCCTTCTTCTTCAGCAATCTCCCGGTATTCAATATCGATTTCTTGTAGCGTTTCAATATGCTCAGAGACAAAGCTGATTGGCACCACGACGAGATCGGAAACGCCCTTTTCAGCCAGCTGTGCGATCGCATCTTCGGTGTAGGGCTGTAGCCACTCAATCGGCCCTACTCGGCTCTGGTAGGCTAGCGTGTGGTCATTTGGGCGTCCTAGCGCCTTCATAATCAAATCGGTGCAGTGCTCAATTTCCTTTTGGTACGGATCGCCAAATTCTTCTACATAGCTCACAGGCACGCCATGAGCGCTAAAAAAAATATGCGCCTTGTCCGGCTCGCTCAGCTTATCTAGCTCTGTGCGAATCAGATCGGCCATCGAGTTTACGTAGCCGGGCCGCGCATACCAAGACTCAATCAGGGTGTAGTCAATGGGCTGCAGCTTGAGATCTTCTTTCCAAATTTGCTCTAGCAGGCGGAAGCTAGAGCCGCTGGTGCTGATGGAATACTGCGGGTAAAGCGGTAAAACGACCAGCTTTTCGATGCCGTCGCGCTTGATTTGGTCTACCGCTTCTTCGGTAAACGGATGCCAATAGCGCATCCCCACATATACCTCAGCGTCTTCTCCTCGCTCTTTTAGCACCGTTTTCAGCGCCGCGCCCTGCTCTTCAGTAATGCGGCGTAGCGGTGAGCCCCCACCTATCTGCCGATAATTTTCTTGCGAGGTTTTGGCCCGACGGCTAGAAATAAACCAGGCCAGGGGCGTTTGTAAAATGGGAAAGGGAATACGAATAATTTCAGGATCAGAAAACAGGTTAAACAAAAAGGGCTGCACGTCCTCCGGTTTTTCTGGCCCACCTAAATTTAGTAGCAAGACTCCCACACGGCCCATAGTGAATCGCGTACCTTTAGCGCTTAATGTTTTCTTACCTTCATGCCTATCGTAACAACTAACGTTATGGATGAAACACTTCCTTTTACCGAGATCCCCCGTCAAATGCGCTAAAACACATACCCCGCCTCCAACAAAATCCCCGGATCCGCAGCGGCAGTTTGTGTACGGCAGTAGGGGCCCCTACTACCTGCGCAATCACGAAGTTTTCTTCAGTCAGTCCTTTGTATTGGCCTTAATGCCTCCTGCCCGTTTAGCTTGAGCGCTAGTGCATCACCATGCCGCCATCTACGTTCATTACCTGCCCAGTGATATAGGCAGCAGCCGGATCAGCGGCAAGGAATCGAATTAGGCCCGCGACTTCTTCTGGCTGTCCATATCGACCTAGCGGAATGTATTTGAGAATCTCTTCGGTGTTTTTAAGATCGCCGGTCATGTCAGTGGCGATAAAGCCGGGGGCCACGACGTTGGCAGTTACACCGCGAGGGGCGAGTTCTTTGGCGATGGTTTTAGTAAAGCCGATGACGCCCGCTTTGGCCGCGCTGTAGTTGGACTGGCCGGGGTTGCCCATTAGCCCAGAAACAGATGAAATGTTGATAATGCGGCCTGAGCGCTGTTTCAGCATAATTTTACTGACCGCGCGACAGCAAAGGAACACGCCGGTGAGGTTGAGATCAATAACAGCCTGCCAGTCTTCGGGCTTCATGCGCAAAAGCAGGGTGTCGCGGGTGATGCCTGCGTTGTTAACTAGCACGTCAATGCGGCCAAATTTGTCCATGGTGGCTTTGACTAGGGCATCGACTTCGTCGGCTTTGGAGACGTCGGCTTGAAGTGCGATCGCTTCTGTTCCCATCTCTTCAATCTGCGCAACTACCGCGTCTGCCGCCTCACTAGCGCGAGCATAGTTCACCACAATTTTGCCCCCCTGCTCAGCGAGGGCTAGTGCCGCTGCCTTGCCAATGCCTCTAGATGAGCCTGTAATTAGGGCAACCTTTCCGTCTAGTGCTCCGGCTATAACTGCTTTGGCCATAATGGTTTCGCGTCCTTAAAATGCGTGCGCTTAGCCCGATTACTGTAAGCTTTTCGGGGTGAGCGAGGCAATGTGCGGCACTCATCGCTGCGGCGAGTTAACCTCGTCAGTCGGTTTATTCGGTTTATTGCGTAGTCTTAAATTATTGCGTTGCAAAGACACACTCGCTAAAGTAGACGCTTAGCATAGATGAGTTGTTCATAGGTAAGTTCCAAATTCATGGCAGTCACACAAGAATTCAAGAGTTTTGATGATCTCGTTGGGAGCGCTGAGCAGCCTATTTTGGTTGATTTTTATGCCGACTGGTGTGGCCCCTGCCAGATGATGGCTAAGATTTTGGTGCAGGTGGGCGCTGAAATGAAAGGCGAAATCAAGGTTGTCAAAATTGACACTGAGCGCTATCCGCAAATCGCTTCTCAGCACCAGATTCACGCGCTGCCAACGCTAGTGCTTTTTGACAAGGGCAAGTCTGTAGATCGAATTGAAGGTGTCCTGACGGCTGATCAGCTAATTAGTCGGGTGCGGGGTGTTTTGGGCGGTGAAGCTTAGGCGATTTCCCAAAACCCGGTTACAGAAAAATCAGGTTACAGAAAACAGGACACAAAAATCTAGTTGGATATTGGGGGCGCTGCCAATGGCGTGCCCCAAGCGTAGTGCCTAAACTTAATGATGCAAGCGCCTGAACCCCTGATTTTAAGCAACGGTCGTTATGACAGTCGTTTGACCTGTGCAGATGACTATGACTTGCAGTCGGATAGTTTTCAATCGGGTGGTCTGCCTGCAGACGGTGTGTCGGCAGCGATCGCACTGGGTAGCAATCTGGGCAACTCTCAGCAAATTTTGCTCAATGCCATGACGGTACTCGATACGGTGCCAGGGATACGGGTAAGTGCGCGATCGCACCTGTACAAAACCGCGCCCGTTGGCCCGCCGCAGCCCGACTATATCAATGCCTGCATTACCGTTCAGACCAGCCTTTCTCCCCGTGATTTGCTCCACAGGCTGCTAGCGGTCGAGCAGCAGTTTGGCCGCGTTCGCAAAGAGCGCTGGGGGGCTAGGTCACTGGATTTGGATTTGCTGCTGTTCGGCGATCGCATCATTGCCGCCCCAAAGCTCAGCATTCCGCATCCTCGACTGCACGAACGGCCTTTTGTCCTAGTGCCGCTTATGGACATCGCGGCTCATTGGCTGCACCCTGTCCTACACCAAACCGTCGAGCAGCTATTTACGCAGCTAGTAGAGCAAGGTCTAGGCAATGGTGTAGAAAAGATAGCGCGCGCAGTCAGCTACGAGTCACAAACCGTTTTTTAACCCGCTTAAATATGACCCTTGGACAAGAACCCCCAAAGCTAATCAAACATCGTCTGTTCTATGAGGGCAGAAAGTTTAACTTTGAAGTCTCTCGGTTTCAGCTACCTAACCAATCTGTGGGTGACTGGGAATGGATTCGTCATCCGGGCGGGTCTATGGCCGTGCCCGTCACCGCAGACGGTCAGTTTGTGCTGGTGCGTCAGTATCGATTCGCGATGCAGGGCCGTTTGCTGGAGTTTCCGGCGGGCACGGTTGAAGTGGGTGAAGAACCGCTATCGACTATCCAACGAGAGATTGAAGAAGAAACTGGCTACCGGGCAGCCACCTGGCAGCCGCTAGGTCAGTTCCCAAATGCTCCTGGCTATTCAGACGAGATTATTTACGCTTACTTAGCAACAGATTTAGAAAAGCTACCGGCAGGGCCTCAGCTAGAAGAAGATGAGGACTTAGAAGTGGTGCTGATGGATGCCATTACGCTAGAGAAAGCAATTTTAGACGGAACAACGCCAATGGATGCCAAGACGATTGCGGCGTTTTATATGGCCAGAGCGCGGTTGCTTGTCCGTTAGCTTGTCGATTGCCCTCCTTTAGTCTGTTCCGCCCCACGACCAGCGAGGATTGCCGTTGCGCATCGTTTGCTCAATTAGCGTCGCTGTAAAGTCATTGGCATCTCTCATGCCGGTCATATCTAAAATGACTCTAGCCTGCCCATCAATTAGCTGAACTCGCAGATAGGAGTGGCCTGAATACACCTCACCATCGACGCTAGACATTCCGGCGGTTGCCTTGCAGTTGCGATATTCAGGGTTGAGGGTGCCGGTCCAAGTGGCGCTGAAGTCATTGAGCTGTGTGGCGCTGATGTTGGATGCGATCGCGCTGAGCTGAATCATTCCATCTGTTGCATACCCACCCGGCGCAGGTGGACGACCCGTCTCATAAGCGGTCAAAAATGTCGGGCATCCTAACTCTGGTCCATTCACAGGCAGCACCTTCATCTCAATTGTGGTTGCCAGTGCCGTAGCCCCCAAACTGCTCAATAAGCCCAAAGGCAAACCCAACGGAACGGCCCACAGCAGTGCCTTACGTATATTCATTTTCACCTTTCCAATAAAAATAATAGAGGTTCTTATTCAATGCTGCGGACAGAATTAGGAGACTAGAATCCCATAGTCACATAGGTTCTGATAGTTGGGGTGAGATTTAATCAAAGTCTCGTCCAAATCGAAATTGCGAATAAATCGCTCTAGTAGATGGAGGTTGAGTTTGCGACGTTTGTAAGACGCCATAGAAAAGACAAACGGTTGAGTGGTGTCCCGCTGCTGATAAGCCTCCCATTTGGCCAGATTTAAG
>Ga0115546_1000560_pt1 | contig 25003 bp, 25 predicted proteins | sample COGITO_mtgs_1004_FD_87186 | JGI IMG/M metagenome (GOLD analysis project Ga0115546, IMG submission 87186) | Pelagic marine microbial communities from North Sea - COGITO_mtgs_100413 | ecosystem: Environmental > Aquatic > Marine > Epipelagic | place: Germany:Helgoland, sampling site Kabeltonne...
ATTCAATCATTTCAAAATATGGCACATTTGGCGACCAAGATTGGCGTGGAAGGGCGAGGGCCGATCATTAAGACGCCTTTAATTGCCTTGACTAAAGCTGAAATTATTCAAAAAGGTTTAACGCTTGGCGTAGACTACAGTAAAACTGTGACTTGCTATCAAGCAGACGAGGATGGTTTGGGTTGTGGCTTGTGTGATGCTTGTAAGATTCGAAATCAAGGCTTTCGAGACGCTAATGTGTCTGATGTGACTCGTTACAGAGCGCTTTAAGCACCCTGTAACTCAGTATTAGTTGGCCGTGTCTTAATTATCTTGTCGACCATTTTGCATTTGTAAAGCGATAGTTGCGACTCGAGCACCGAGTATTTCTGCAGTTTTTAAATCGCCACTTGGCGGTGTTTCACTTGGGTCTCGATTTTCCGACTGTGCCATAGCACCTAAAAAAGAGCCAAGTCTATTGACTTTGTCTGACTGACCCGCGTTGTTGTCCGGTGATTTGTTGAGTTCGCTTTGGCCTACCCAAATCATGCCATGCTGCATGGCAAATACAGTCAGCTGAATAAGTGTGTTGAGTTTATCACCGCTGAGCGAATGAGAGTTGGTAAAGCCAGCGGCAATTTTATCTTTCCAGTTTTGATGCATCCAAACTTTTGAGGATGCATCCATAAACGCTTTAAACGGTGCAGATGCTGAACCCATATAAGTGGGTGAGCCAAAAATGATACCGTTCATTTCGTTGAGTTCGGTAGGGTCTTGCGAGGCTTTTTCTACAGTGTAAAGCTTGGCTGTCGCGTGTTCTATGCCGTTAATACCGCGTATAACAGATTCTGCTTGTTTTTTAGTGTGACCGTAACCACTATGGTATACAACGGCGATAAGCACTGCCATGACTGACTCCTTTGGGTGATACTTCATTGCGAAGATGCAAGTAAGAAAATTGTACATTAGATTCCTTTAAGGGACAAAAAAATAAAGAAAGGGAACTTCCATGATATCTCGAGTTTGGGCTGGCTTAATTCTATTGTCTTGCGCAGGGGTTGTATTTAACCTTTTAAATGACAATGGCGCTTTAGCGAGTGCTTGGGTAGAAGCACTTTTTTCTATGAGCGAACTTAGTGTTGATATTGCATTTGGTTTAATCGGCGCCTTGTGTTTTTGGATGGGTATGTTTCAAATTGCACAAGACAGCGGTATTGTCACTTGGCTTGGTCGTCGGTTAGAGCCTCTACTGTGTAGGCTAATGCCGGAAGTCCCCAAAGGGCATCCCGCCTTGGGCGCTATGACTATGAACATTGCAGCGAATGTTCTTGGTTTAGACAATGCGGCAACACCTATGGGATTAAAGGCGATGACTGCCTTGCAAGAGTTAAACCCGATTAAAAACACATTGTCTGACGCTCAGCTCTTGTTCGTGGTGTTAAACACCACAAGTGTAACGCTATTACCAGTGACGATCCTAATGTATCGCGTTGAACTTGGTGCTCAAGAACCTGCCGATGTGCTTCTGCCTATTATTTTAGCGACGAGTTGTTCAACTCTCGTGGGTGTTGGGCTAGCAGCTTGGTACCAAAAGCTTTCTCTATGGTCTGGTTCTTTTATTTTAGGGATAATCTTGTACCTTGTAGGTTTAGTTGGTTTGAGTATATTTGTGCAAAGTCAAGGCTCAAAGTTCTTAAGTCAGCTTGGTAATGTGGTTTTAATCGGCACTGTAGGTTGGATTTTAAGTGCTGGGTTATGGCAAAAGGTTGCCGTATATGAAGCATTTATAGCTGGCGCTAAACGAGGATTTGCAGTTGCGATTAAAATTATCCCATACTTAGTGGCTATGCTAGTCGCGATTGGCGTGCTTCGAGCCAGTGGGGTTTTTGAAGTTATTTTATCAGCAATCACTTGGTTGTTAGTTGTAGTGAACGGACCAACCGAGATTGTCGGTGCTTTGCCTACAGCTTTTATGAAGCCATTTAGCGGCAGTGGTGCTCGAGCTTTAATGCTAGAAACTATGCAACATTATGGGGTAGACAGTCTGCAAGGTCGCATTGCGGCAATCATGCAAGGCAGCACCGAGACAACTTTTTATGTGTTATCTGTGTATCTCGGAGTTGTGGGTATTTCACGTAGTCGGTATTTAATTTCAACTTGTCTTCTTGCGGACGTCGCAGGGTGTATAGCGGCGATTATTTTCGGTATTCTGTTTTTCGGCTAAATTTATTTGATTAGGCATCCCCATGTTTGACAAGCACTCGACCAGTAAAAATTCGAACCGCTGAGCCTGTCATTCTCAGTGAAGATCTATCCCAGAAGATATTAAGTTCGCCGCCGAGTAATTGTACTTGTACACTTGGTGTTGTAACACGTTTGGTTTCTATTGCAGCGATAGCGGCGGCTGTTGCGCCACTACCACAGGCTTGGGTTTCGCCAGCCCCACGTTCGAAAACTCGTAACTTCAGTGTAGATTGGTCAATCACTTGGGTGAAGCCTACATTGACGCCTTCAGGGAAAATAGGGTGTTGTTGTAATGCAGTCGCAAGATGTGCGTCTATTTGGTTTAGATCCTCGCAAAAAATTACAGCATGAGGATTGCCTACAGACAATGGATGAAATGTGATTGGCTGACCAAGCACAGATAAAGTTACAGTTGATAATGGTGTATTTGAGTCTATCTTCACCTCAGCCAGGCAGGGCACCTGCTCTGGAGTAAAAATAGGCATGTCCATATCAACTTGAGCCAAGCCAGATTCCAGTACACGAACTATCATTTGATTTGTGCGTGTCGCTATAAGGTTATCTTGCTTTAAACTGAGTTTTTGATCCAAAATAAACCGAGCGATTGCCCTTGCACCGTTGCCACATTGGCCAACTTGCGAGCCATCACTATTGAATATCTCATAAGTAAAATCAATATCCTTGGATGCAGGAGGCCCTAATACTAAGAGCTGATCAAAGCCTATACCTGTATGTCGATTAGCCCACTGCTGGATAAGTGCAGTGCTCAACTCGAAGTTTTGTGTGAGCTGCTCAATAACCATAAAGTCATTACTAAGACCATGCATCTTGGTAAATTGAATTAGATTAAACTTACGCCGCTTTGAATTTCGGTTGTGATGGATAGGCGTATTTTGATTATGTGAGTATGAGTTCAAGGTGACCTCTTAGTGATAAGGGATTCTAACGACATTTGATCATCTAATGTTTCTCTGCGCCGCACTAAATGGGTTTGATCTTGGTCAACAAGGACTTCTGCTACTCGATTTCTTGAATTGTAGTTTGAACTCATGCAAAAGCCATAGGCGCCGGCTGATCTAACCGCAAGATAATCTCCTGCTTGAACGCTTAACTTGCGATCCTTACCAAGATAGTCGCCAGATTCGCAGACTGGCCCCACTATATCCCAGCTTTGACTTTGAAGGGATTGGTTTTGAGGCGGGGCTTCTTTTACGGGAATAATATTCTGCCAGGCTTGATAGAGCGAGGGTCTAATTAAATCATTCATGGCTGCGTCAACGACGATAAAGTTTCTGTCAACTGTAGGTTTTAAAAACTCTACTGTAGTGGCTAAAATGCCTGCATTGGCCGCAATCGCTCTGCCAGGTTCTAAAATAATGGTGAGTTCAGGGCCGCTAAACTCATCTAATCGTTGTGCAACTGCCAATGCAAATTCCTTTGGATGTGGCGGCGTCTCATCTTGATAAGGCACGCCTAAGCCGCCGCCCAAATCAAGGTGACGTAATGATATACCATCTTGTCGCAGGGTTGTAATCATACGCAGCAGAATATCAAGAGATTCGATAAAAGGATCAAGTTCTGTAAGCTGAGATCCAATATGACAGTCAATACCAATAGGGTTTAGCCAATTAGATCGATTGGCTTGATGGTAAAGTGTCATTGCTGTAGCTTCGTCGACCCCAAATTTATTTTCTTTTAAGCCTGTGGAAATGTATGGATGTGTATTCGCATTTACGTTTGGGTTTACCCGAATTGAGATGGGGGCCTTTATCTCTAATGCGTTGGCAATTATCTCAATGCGCTTAAGTTCTGGCGCAGATTCAACATTAAAGCAGCCTATGCCAAGTTTTAAGGCCTCTTCGATCTCATGTTCTTGTTTTCCAAGACCAGAAAAAACAATTTTGCTTGGTTCTGCGCCAGCTTTTAGTGCTCGTTTTATCTCACCAATACTCACAACATCAAAGCCAGAGCCCAATTGTGCAAGCACTTGTAATACCCCTATATTAGAGTTGGCTTTAACAGCGTAGCAAATCAGATGTGGTCGATTTTCAAAGGCCTTGTCGAAGGCGTGCCAGTGCCGTTCTAGAGTTGCTTTTGAATAGATATAAACCGGTGAGCCATACTGTTGAATAATATCTGCAACAGGCACTTGCTCAGCGTAAAGTTCGCCATTTTGATATTGAAAAAAATCCATTATAGCTGCTCGCTTTTTGTAGGTAATGTAGACTTAGTTGTTGGTAAGGCTGAATCTGAAGCTTTGGATTTGTTTTGTTTATCTTTATTGGATTTATCATCATCGGTTTCGTCACTTGTTTGCTCAAGTGTATCGGTTGATTCCAAGGCATCAGCTTTTGGTAGATAAAGCGCTGCCTTATTGCCGCAGCCGGTGAGCAGAAGGGTAATCATTATGGCAAATACGGTTAAAATTTGCGGTTTCATAACTGTGCCTTAAGTTGTGAATCTGGCCTGAAAGTATACCTGAGGTTGGCTCTGACGACTATACCCCAAAGCCTGGATGAGGATCTGGCGACGCTCGCCTAATGAACACTAGCGATTTTGTCATTTTTTTTGCCAAATTGATTTAATTTCAAGCTGAAGAGAACTCTTTAGTTAAAAGTGATCGCCAATTGATATTAAAGGTGCGCTATCATAAGGGCATGGGCGTATTAAATTGTGGCTGAGAGTAAAGCATACTCAGTTTAAGTTTATATATTGGGGGCAAAAATTATGGCTTTTAATGAGTTAAAGAACTTAGGGTTGATTTTGTTAATCATGTCGGTAAGTTCAATTGGACATGGCGATGAACGAGCTGGTTCTTATTATCGTTACACCATGCCTGATGGTCGAACAGAAGTTGGGCGGCAGGTGCCATCTGTTGCGGTAGACAGTGGCTATGAAGTGCTTGACAAGCGTATGCGGGTTATACGGACAGTAAAGTCCGCACCAACTGCCGCTGAGTTAGCGGTTAAAAGAAAAGCAACTTCGCAGCAGCATTTAGATGAAAAGCTATTGCAAATTTTTGCTACTTCTGAGGATGCTGAGCGTGCGCGAGATCGGAAAATCTCCGCGCTAGATGTTATCGTCAATATTAGTAAGGGCAATATTTTACGGCTTAACATTGAATATGAGACTTTAGCAGCCTTAGCAGCTTCCAAATTGAGGCGAGGCCAAGTGGTGCCTGAACACGTGCAATCAAATATGGTGAGTATTGAACGGCAAATTCAGGAAGCACAGGCTCATATTCGGTCAAAAGAGATCGCTAAATCTGAGATATTTGATGGTTATCAGCCTGATATTTTACGCTTAAGGGAGCTGGAAGGTAAGACTGCCGAGGGGCTCGATCGACCTGATCAAGACATATCACAATCTGTAAGCTCATCTGCTAATGAGGAGCAAGGCGGCAGTATATAATAGTCACTGGCGCGAAATGGCTGCGCTCGTAACTTCTTTGTCAAAAGCGGTCTCAAAATACTCATGTACAAGGGGTACACTGCGTTTTTTCGACCACTTTTTCCTCGGATTTACATCGCTCGCCTATTACGCGCCAGCGACTATATAGTTGCTCGCCTATTCAGGACTTAGAAATCTGTCCAAATTCTCTTTAAAACTTTATTAAGGGGTTGACATCGTATTGCAATACCCTTAATTTCGCACTGAGAAAGTGCTTCATCACAAATTGTTCATTCGAACTTGCAATATATCAGCGCATTTTAGATGATACACCTTAAGTGTTTTATGTGGAGAGTTCTTAAGGAAAGGGCGAGCAGTCTTTTAAAGCTTTATGCACTGTAATTGCTCTATTTATTTTATAAATATCGATAAAAGAGGCTGTATTATGCCAAGACCCACCTATTTCGGCGCTATTGAAGCTGGCGGCACTAAAATTAATTGCGCTTTCGGATTGAACCACGAAGCCATATTAAAGCAGACTCGAATAGCCACCGGTGATCCGCAAGAATCTTTGGCTGAAGTTGAAGCATTTTTTGATGACTGTATTGCTGAATTTGGCACTATGCAAGCATTAGGTATTGCATGCTTTGGTCCTGTGGATTTAAGTAGAGCGTCTAAAACCTACGGCTATGTGATTCAAACGCCAAAACCGCATTGGAGTTTTGTATCCGTAGCCCAACGTTTTGAGGAAAAATACGGCATTCCGGTGGGGTTTGATTTAGATGTGAACGGCTCGGCAATTGGTGAACATCGATTTGGCGCGGGACGGAGTCTGGACAGTATCTGCTACGTGACAATTGGTACAGGAATAGGTGTTGGCGTTATTGCTGGTGGCAAGTCTATGAATGGTCTGTTACACCCAGAGTTTGGTCATATTGCTCTGCACAAAATAAAGGGCGAGCCTGAAGGGATTTGCAAGACTCATGGTAACTGTGCAGCTGGGCTGGCGTCCGGGCCTGCCATTGAGCAACGCTGGAATGCGTCAGCAGAAACTTTTCCGCAGGATCACCCTATGTGGCAGAGTCAAGCCCACTATGTGGCAGCGCTTTGTAATGCTATTACCTTAGCCTATTCACCTCAGCGTATTATTCTGGGGGGTGGGGTTATGTTACAAGAGCATTTGATGCCTCATATTCATCGTCAGTTTATTAAGCAGCTCGGCGACTTTGTGCCTGCAATTGAACGCAGCGGTGGTGTGGAGCAGTATATTGTGAAACCAGCATTGGGTAGCCTGTCGGGAATAGCAGGCGCTTTCGTTATTGCAAGTGAGGTTCAGCAGTCCAATTATGACCTTTCTGATCTAGCCTTGGAATGACTCCAACTTTTCGTCAATGATGAAAGTGTGCTTTAATGTGGTAGTTAGTCGCTGGCGCGTAACAGGCGAGCGATTCGTTAAACCCAGTGCAATGAGGAATGGACCATGGATGCTATAAAAACTTTGCTTGTTGATGTACCTCAAGATTTGAGCGATATGTCAGAGGATCACTCAGCAGTACTTACAGAATGCTTGCAAGCCGCCAGTGAGTTGGCACAGTGTTACAACAGCCGTGTTGTTTTATTTTCTCATGTCTATGCGGCTGGTGCGGCTTTAGACACTTGGTTGCAAGGCACAGTCCTCCATAACACCCGGGATAACCTGGTTCAAAATCAGCTCAGCGTTTTAGAGCTGTATGCAGATAAATTACGCGAGAAAGGCTTTAAAGTTGAGACCAAAGCTGTTTGGGGTAAGAACCTTGATGATGCCTTGCATGATGCTTTTGCTGAGAACGAGCTTGATTTAGTTGTTCAGCCCAGTCGCCATCATCTGTTTGCAGCCTCTGTGGTTCGTCAGCCTAATGAGTGGCGAATGATTCGTTTTCCTGGGGTGCCGGTTATTTTACAGCAAACTACTAGTTCTTTAACAGGCAAGGTGCTGTTAGCTCTCGACGTTGGTGAAGTTGAAATTTCAGAAAATGGCAATAAAAATATTATTCAGCAGATGCAAAAATGGTGTATGAAAACCAAATCCGAGTTACATCTAATTAACGCGTATCCTAGCGCCGCTGATCTTATGGCATTTGCTCCAGCAGATTGGACTATCCCCCAGATTCAAAACACGCTACAGACGCAACACAAAGAGCGATTATTAGCTTTAGCAGCGTCTTCAGGTATTGGCGCGCAGTGTGTACATGTTGCGGAAGGCCCGGTAGCGCTTGTTATTGAAGAACAAGCTGAATTACTCAATGCTGACTTGGTTGCAATGACAAGTCACTGTCGGCGAGGTGTGTCCGGCTTTTTTGTTGGTAACACAGCGGAAGTTGTACTGGAGCATACTAAATTGAATTTATTGGTATTGAAGCCACTTCAAGAGTAACGCTTTGTCTTCATTGATAGTTTTTATAGTGTCAAGCTCACCACCTCTATCAGGGTGGTGATTCATCGCCAGGCGTCTATAGGCTTTTTTAACGGCCTGTTGGTTTATCGGTAGGCTTAACTGAAAGCGAGCCAAGGCATGGCGAAGTTTTTCTGGTTGAGCCATGCCAGAGTTGGCAAGCTTCATCAAATCTATGATTTGTGCTTCATCTGTGTGGAAGAAATGATGAGAGTTCAAATAATAGAGAATTAATGGATCTGATAGTTCTAGAGATTGCCCACCTGCGTTAAAGCATTGTTTTGAGATAGTTGAAGGCACATGCTGTATTTTTAGGCTATGAATTAACAGGCGCCCATGATTTTGGTGACCAAGCTCCATATTAAGTGTGTGAAGCTGATGAAAAAGACCAAAGTGAACACGAAACAAACCGAGCTGTGTTGCCAAACAATTTGCAGTGAGCCAGTTTTTATCTTGCCATGCTTTTATAATGTCATATTCTTTAATAGTTTGCTTTTGTTTTACCAATATTTCTTTATGCCATTGCATCATAATCGGTGGCGTCAGATTGATAAACATTATTAAGCGTAGTCTCCATGCCGGCTGGGATCAAAATAGAGTCAATTGCTGTTTCAAGTTGCTGTGGATAATCAGAAGTATAGTGTAAACCTCGACTTTCTTTGCGAAGCAGGGCGCATTCCACAATAAGTTCAGCAACAGTCATAAGGTTGCGCAGCTCGAGAAGATTATTGGACACTCTGTAGTGGCTATAATACTCTAAAATTTCTTGCTGCAACAGTTGAATGCGCCGTCTTGCGCGAGCCAGGCGCTTGTCTGTACGCACAATGCCGACGTAATCCCACATAAGCCGTCGAAGTTCGTGCCAATTATGAGAAATGACAATATCTTCGTCCGAGTCTTCGACTTGTGATTCATCCCAGGGTGGTATTTCTAATGCTTGCAACGGCTGATTGTGTTGGTTATCAACCTGCAGCAATTGTTGAATATGCGCAGCGGCGCAGAAGGCTAAACTAAAGCATTCGAGTAGCGAATTACTTGCCATTCGATTGGCACCATGCAGTCCAGTTGATGCAGTCTCACCTACGGCGTATAAACCAGGTAGATCAGTCTCGCCATTGAGGCTTGTCATAACGCCGCCACAAGTGTAATGGGCTGCTGGTACCACTGGAATGGATTGAGCGGTAATGTCGATGTCAGCTTCCAAGCACTTTTGATAAATTGTAGGAAAATGTTGCTTAATAAAGGCTTCGCCTTTATGACGGATATCGAGAAAAACGCAGTCTATACCGAGTCGCTTCATCTCGTGATCTATTGCTCTTGCCACTACGTCTCTTGGTGCAAGTTCAAGCAGTGGATGGAAGCGGTGCATAAAGCGCTCGCCATTTGGTAATTTCAAATGCCCACCCTCGCCTCGAAGGGCTTCCGAGATTAAAAATGATCGCATTTTCGGGTGAAATAAGCATGTTGGATGAAACTGCATAAATTCCATATTTGCCACTCTACACTGCGCTCGCCACGCCATTGCAATGCCGTCACCTGTGGCGACTTCTGGATTGCTCGTATATAGATAGGTTTTGCTGGCGCCACCTGTGGCAAGAACGATTGCTCTTGCTTGTAAAGTTTCTACCGCATTAGTCGATTGATTAAAAACATAAGCGCCACAGGCTTGATTCGGTTGGTAAGGTTTTTTTTGATTGAGTTTGTCAGTGTAAATAATGTCGACAGCAGTTCGGTGGGGTAGCAGGCGAATATTGTCACGTTGCTTTACTTTTTGTGCTAACACCTGCCAAATCGCTGCGCCAGTGGCATCAGCCGCATGAATGATTCGACGATGACTATGCCCACCTTCTTGCGTGAGGTGTAAACTGGACAGGTCCATCGTTGTTTGCTGGTTTTTATGTGCATGGGTTCTGGTAAATGGAACACCTAAATCGTTGAGCCAGCTTATAATGCCCGGGCCGGCTTCGACCACATGTTTTACAGCCTCATACCGACAAAGACCTGCTCCGCAGGTGAGAGTGTCTTGAATATGAGCATCAAGAGAGTCTTCGTCGTCAATCACCGCGGCTATGCCACCTTGCGCATAATAAGTGCTAGCCTCGGTGATTTCTGATTTACTTAAAATAATAATATTAAGTGCTGTAGAAAGTTTAAGTGCAACGCTTAAACCAGCAGCGCCACTGCCAATAATCAGAACATCACAATGAAGTTGATGCCAATTGTTGCTTGTTGATGACGTTTGTGGTATTTGAATCATGGTGCCTCTTTTAACGCCTTGTCAATGTGCAGCGTCTTGTTGCGGTGCTTTGCACCAATCATTTGAACTTTTTTTGCTTATTCTATTCTAAATCAAAACCAAAAGCGAAAGCGACATTAAAACATTGCTTTGGCTCACATATTACATAAGAGGTGAATATGCAGGATAGAGACGGGAACAAGCCAGCGAGTACAGTGCGGCACCCAGAGCACAATGTTGTCCCTTTAAGGAGTAAAGCCTCCGTGCCACAAAAAGATATAGATCTAGCTTTGGTTATACGTGCCCAAGCTGGCGATTACCAAGCTTTTGATTTACTTGTAAAAAAATATCAGCACCGCTTATTAGCACTGGCTATTCGTTTTGTCGGTGATGCAGATGAGGCTATGGATGTTGTGCAAGATAGTTTTATTAAAGTGTATAAAGCGCTTGGCCGTTTTCGAGGTGAAAGTGCTTTTTATACTTGGATTTATCGGATTACAGTCAATACTGCGAAGAATTTTTTAGCCAGTCGGCAGCGTCGACCTCAAAGCACGGATATTGATTTTGATGAGCTTGAGTCTAGCCAAGCTGGTCATGCACTCCATGACGTGTCCACGCCTGAGTCAGAAACATACCGTGACCAGTTAGAAGCGATTGTCATGAAAGCAATAGATGGATTGTCTCAAGAGCTAAAAACCGCGTTAATCCTTCGTGAGTTTGAGGGGCTTAGCTATGAAGACATTGCGGCTATTATGGAGTGTCCGATTGGCACTGTAAGGTCTCGAATTTTTAGAGCAAGGGATGCTGTAGATGAGCAAATTAAGAAATCTTCTGAGGAAGTTAAGCCGTCTGACAACGTTAATGCGTAGATGATAAGCATTTCGAGTTTAATGCGAAAATAGAGAGAAAAATAAAGCTAAAAAAGCTCAATAAACACAATGTTAACGCAACTTTTTCTATAATTTATTGTCATATAAGCAAAGCAGATTTAAATAAGTTGACTACAAGGTTGCAAGCTGCTTACAGATGAACGGGATCAGAATTTAAAAGCAAGGTGGGGTAAGGTACATGAACATGAAAAAAGACGTAAGCAGAGAAGACTTGCAACAATTATCAGCCATGCTCGATGGGGAAGTGAGCAATGCTGAGCTCGACACTATGTTGCGGCGCATGGAACATCAGCCTGAGCTTAAAAAAGCGTTTGGGCAGCTTTCTCGTGTTCAAGCAGCGGCGCACCGTCATGCTCAGGCTGGTTTTGAGATAGACCTTAGTGATCGTATTGCCCAAAAGCTAGCTAGCCCAGGGGCAGATCAAAATGAACTTAAGGTTGCAACACCCGTAATACCTTTTGATATTGTTGCCAAGTCTTCCAGAGACGCAGTTGATAATTCGTACGCAGGTGTAGAGCGTCGACGAGAATCTGTATCAATGAGTGGGTTTAAGGCTATTTCAAACAGCGCGCATGAAAACGCTCATGTTCAGGACAGTACAGTCCAATCTTTTGCTAAATTACGAAAGAAAGGGTTTAAAAAACAGATGCTAGCTCATTTGGCGGTTGCAGCGTCTGTTGCAAGCATTACTGTTTGGATACAAAATAGTATGATGGAATCACCAAGCAATGCAGTTGCACTGCAGTCGAGTGTTCAATCTGAAAGTCAATTTAACACTCGCGCTAATAGTGGCGTTTTACCTGTCGGCCTTAGGTCAGAGCAAGTTTTGCCAATGGCCACTGTTGGCAATAAGTCTATTGATGGTCAAGTGCTTGATCTTTCATCTCGTGTCAAGCCAGCAAGCGGTAATGCAGTACCAGAACATGTGAAGAACACCGAAACTAACGTGCATTAACTGTATATTCAAATGCTTTGAGTGCTCACTTTCGCTTAGAATAAAAATTGCTTTTTAAAAGCCCGCTTTTAGGCGGGTTTTTTTTTACTTTTTATTCAGTTTCTCGATCTTACATTTTTTAAAGCTGACTTTTAAGAAAGTGCTTTCCAAAAATCATGGTATACTTTGGGCAATTTTTAATTTTAACAAAGTGTTTAACTATAAAGAGATGTTGAGTGACTGCAATTGAACATATACGAAATTTTTCGATTATAGCCCATATCGATCATGGCAAATCAACCCTGTCAGATCGATTTATACAAACTTGCGGCGGTCTTGATATACGAGAGCTTAAAGCGCAGGTACTTGACTCTATGGAGATCGAACGAGAACGGGGTATCACTATCAAGGCCCAGAGCGTTACCTTGAACTTTACGGCCGCCGACAATATTGTATACCAGCTTAATTTTATCGACACGCCTGGCCATGTTGATTTTTCCTATGAGGTGTCTCGTTCGCTTGCTGCTTGTGAAGGCGCTTTGCTAGTGGTTGATGCGGCTCAGGGTGTTGAGGCGCAATCTGTTGCTAACTGCTACACGGCAATTGAGCAAGGCTTAGAAGTGGTGCCGGTCTTAAATAAAATTGATTTGCCGTCTGCAGACCCTGATAAAGTCATTGACCAAATCGAAAATATTATTGGCATTGATGCGCAAAATGCGGCTAGGGTGAGTGCTAAGACTGGCGTTGGAATTGATGAGCTTTTACAAATTTTAGTGGAGACTATTCCCCCGCCTAAAGGCGACAGAGCAGCACCGTTGCAAGCTTTAATTATTGATTCTTGGTTTGATAATTATCAAGGCGTTGTGTCTTTGGTTAGAGTGATGAATGGTCGCGTCGTAAAAGGCGATAAAATTTTGATAAAATCCACTGGGCAGACTTTTCAGGCGGACAGCGTGGGGGTGTTTACACCAAAACAAAAGCAGACAGGCTCATTAGAAGCGGGTGAAGTGGGCTTTATTGTGGCGGGTATCAAGGATATTTATGGTGCACCAGTAGGTGATACTATTTGTCTTGCTAAGGGCGGTCAGGACGTTGGAATTTTACCAGGTTTTAAAAAAGTTCGGCCTCAAGTCTACGCCGGTCTATTTCCGGTTTCTTCTGATGATTACGAAGATTTTCGAGAAGCGTTGGCTAAGCTTACTTTGAATGACGCCTCCTTATTTTTTGAACCAGAATCCTCTGAGGCTTTAGGCTTTGGTTTTCGTTGCGGTTTTCTCGGGCTGTTGCACATGGAGATCGTCCAAGAAAGACTGGAGCGAGAATATGATTTAGATCTCATTACCACCGCACCAACAGTTGTGTATGAAATTGTTAAAACCGATAATAGTATTGTTTATGTTGATAATCCGGCCGATTTGCCATTGCAAAATCAAATTAATGAATTGAGAGAGCCTATTGCAGATGTGAATATCTTGGTGCCTCAAGATTATCTTGGTAATGTTATTCAGCTCTGTGTGGAGCGTCGAGGCGTGCAGAAGAATATGCAATTCACTGGCTCTCAAGTGTCGTTACATTATGAAATACCAATGAATGAAGTAGTGATGGATTTCTTTGATCGGCTTAAATCTGTGAGTCGAGGTTATGCTTCACTGGATTATCAGTTTTTAAGGTTTGAAGCGAGTAAAATGAGTTTAGTTGATGTACTGATTAATGGTGAAAAAGTAGATGCACTTGCCATGATCTGTCATACAGATCACGCGCTCTCAAGGGGTCGCAATGTTCTTGAAAAAATGAAAGAACTTATCCCGCGCCAGATGTTCGAAGTCGCGTTGCAAGCGGCTATTGGCTCTAAAGTTATTGCTCGAGAAACTGTAAAGGCCCTGCGTAAAAACGTAACCGCCAAGTGCTATGGCGGGGATGCGTCACGCAAACGAAAGCTTTTAGATAAGCAAAAAGCCGGTAAGAAACGAATGAAGCAAGTAGGTCGTGTCGAAATTCCGCAAGAGGCTTTTTTGGCTGTTCTCAAAGCTGACAAATAATGACCAGCGTAAGATAGGCTTTTAAAAATTTGCTGGTCTATTTGGTATGAATGACTAAATAGACATAACATCAAGGTAGAGTAAGATATGGATTTAGATATTGAATTTTGGCTGTTGATTTTAGTTGCGATTACCGGGGTTGCGACTCTTATTGATCGGTTTAAATTTGAACCGACTCGTAAAGCATCTCTTGCTCAGGCAAAAAAAGCAAATCCTCAATTGACTGCATCAGAGCAGGAGAATCTAGAAAACTCTGGTGGGCTTTTACAGCTATTAAGATCGCTATTTCTTGTTTTTTTTCTCGTCTTAATTGTTCGAAGTTTTCTCTTTGAACCTTTTACTATCCCGTCAAGTTCTATGGAGCCTACTTTGTACCCAGGTGACTTTGTGTTTGTGAACAAGTTTCACTACGGTCTTCGCTTACCAGGTATTAAAACAAAGGTGGTGGACTTAAATCAGCCAAAACGTGGCGAAGTAATGGTGTTTCGATTCCCTGAAGATGAAAAAACCAATTACATTAAACGAGTGATTGGTTTGCCTGGTGATCGAGTGCGCTACGACGAGGATAAAAATCTTTATATTAACGATCAAATAGTTGAAGTGGAAAACTGGCAATTTAAAGAGGCTATTCATGCAAAAGAAGGGCAAGCTCAAATGCCTCGTGAAGGTGAAGAGGACGTGTTTAAACATCAAATTCGTATCGATCTTCAGCTTCCAGCTTTTACTGCTGGGTTTCCAGCAGGCTTAGAAACAACAGTGCCCGAAGGGCAGTATTTAGTGCTCGGCGATAATCGAGATCATAGTTCGGACAGTCGATATTGGGGTTTTGTTGAGGACCGGCTCGTTGTAGGGCGGGCAGAGGGCATTTGGATGCACTTACAAGGGTGGATACCAGATTTTTCACGAAACGCTTGGATCTAATAATTTAAAGTTAAGATGCTGTTTGGGACAAGTTTTCTACTATAATCCGTTCATTAGCAGTAATTTATAGTGAGCTTGAACTTTTTTTGTTTTTGCTCGTTAAAGCTTAACAGTTTTCTAGGCTAGGATAGCCTTTAGACAATAACAAGGAGTTGTTATGAACATTTTTCGTGCAGAAAAAAATGGTCGGCGAATGGCAGGTATGTCAACCTGGGAAGCGTTTTTCATTTTATTGCTATTAGGCGGCTACTTTTATATTGGCATGGCTGTTTATGAACCTGTATGGGCGCGTTGGAAAATGGTTGATATTTTAAAAACCACCATGCAAGAACAAGACACCATCAAGCTATCAAGTGGTGAGATAAGCAACCGCATTATGAAGCGAATGAGTATCAATGGTATTTATGGTGTAGCAGCAAAAGACATGAAGCTCCAAAAAACTGATAAAGTTATTAGGCTTACCTTTGTTAAGAGTCTTCCAGCATCCTTACCATTTGGGATGGATTTGAATGTCAACATCAATGAAATTATTGAGGTGGAAAGACCTAAAAGTGACCGGTAAAGTATGACAAATAAGCATAAACAAGCGTTTTTTAAGTTGCAACAACGATTGCAGTATAAGTTTGACAATGAGAAATTGCTTGTTGAGGCTATGAGTCATTCCAGTAATGAGCGTCGTGTCAATAATGAATTACTGGAGTTTTTAGGCGATGGCGTACTCAATCTTGTTATCGCTGAGTACATAATGGACGTTTTTCCAAAAGCCGGCGAAGGTCAATTGAGTAGAATCCGCGCTCAGCTGGTGTGTAAGAGTGCTCTAGCCAAGGTTGGACAACTTTTAATGGTGAGTGATGCTATTATCCTTGGTCCAAGCGAGGCGCGAGGTGGCAGTCAGCAACGCGCATCAATTATTGCAGACGGAGTTGAAGCAATTATAGGTGCGGTCTTTAAAGACTCAGATTTTAATACCGCCAAAGCATGTATTTTACGTTGGTTTGAACCTCTGCTTGAAGGTGTGTCCTTACAATTAGCAGTGAAGGATCCCAAAACCCAATTGCAAGAATTCTGTCAACAATATAAGTATGGTTTACCCTGTTATCAATTACTTGAAGAGACTCAAGCCAATAACGAGCCTTTTTTTGAGATTTACGTCAATATAAAAGCTTTAGAAGTAGATGCTAAAGGTGAAGGCTCTAGTCGAAAAAAAGCTGAGCAGGCCGCAGCTAGCGCTCTTTTGTCACAATTAAATCGATAAAATACCGTTAAAATTGAACCATATGATACTCTTGTGCAGGTTTTATGTCTTTTGAAAAGACATTATGTTCAGTTGAGTAGGATATTACGATGGATCAAACAATCAGTTATTTTGGTTACGTGGCTATAGTCGGTCGTCCAAATGTAGGAAAATCGACGCTTTTAAATCATTTGTTAGGTGAAAAAATCAGCATCACGTCTCGAAAACCGCAGACAACACGGCATCAAGTGCTCGGTATTTATAGCGAAGATGAAGGTCAAATAGTATTTGTCGACACTCCAGGTATTCATCAAAAAGCCCATAAAGCCCTCAATAAATATATGAATCGGGCCGCTACTCAAGTCATGAATGACGTTGATATTTTAGTGTGGATGGTGAGTGCTGGTTCTTTTACTGCAGAAGATGAGTGGATTGGACAGCGCATTTTACAAAATCGGGCTTCAGGTGCCATCCCTTTTGTCATTGTTGTCAATAAAATTGATCGCAATGGTCGGGAAGAAATGCTCATTCCGTTTTTACAAAAGCTTTATGATACCTACCAGCCTGATCATATTATCCCTGTATCCGCTTTAAAAAATAAGAATCTAGATCGACTGCTTGGCGTATTACGAACAACCCTACCAAAGGGGGAGCCTATCTACGATAAGGAGCAGCTCACGGACCGCAGTCTTCGATTTTTAGCAGCAGAGCGAATTAGGGAAAAATTAACTCGACAGCTTGGTGACGAATTACCTCATGAATTAGCGGTCGAGATTGAGTCATTTAAAGAAGAGCCTGGACTTGCACGTATTCACGGTCTTATTCTGGTGGAAAGGTCGAGTCAGAAAGCGATTGTTATCGGCAAGCAAGGGTCTCGTTTAAAGCAAGTTGGTGCCAGTGCTCGAGAAGAGCTAGAGCAATTAATGGGCAAAAAAGTGATGCTAGAGCTTTGGGTACGAGTAAAGTCTGGTTGGTCTGATGACGAGCGAGCACTGCAATCTTTAGGCTATGTGGATTAATGGAGCAAGCGTTTCTACTACATCGTCAGTCTTTTCGAGAAACAAGTGTTTTAGCCACTTTTTGGTGTGAAAACTTGGGATTAGTAAAAGCAGTAGTGAAAGGCGTGCATGGCCAAAGTCAACAAAAGGCCCAGCGCAATGCTTGGCTACAACCGTTTCAACCACTTTTTATTGAATGCTTAGGAGCGAGAGAGTTAAAGCAGGTGTACAAGTTTGAACCAGCTGGTCCTGGATTTTTACTGCAACGCTCCATGCTGATGGCCGGCTTGTATGTCAATGAAATTACTCTGACGGCTTTAAACCAGTATGAACCAGAGCGCTATTTTTTTGAGGTTTATCGTAATTCACTTGAATTTTTAGGGTTGTTAAGCGCAAGCGTAGTCACTGCATCGTCCACTCAGTTAATCTTAGTCAATCGTCAGCTTGCAGTGGCATTGCGGCAATTTGAGCAACAACTACTTGAGTCAATTGGTTTTAGTATTGACTGGAGCCAGTCATTAAATGGGTCTGCTATCCAAAAATCTCATGGCTATCGATTTAAACCCGGTGAAGGTTTTGAATTAACAACAGGTGACAGTGCAACACTTATTACTGGCGATCTGCTTGAATCTGTTGCCCATCAACAGTGGTCGGTACCAAAAGCTTTGGCAACTGCCAGAGTGATTTTACGTCAACAGCTTGAATTTTGTTTTGGTCGAGCTCTAAAACTACCTCAGTCGTCACCTGGTTGGTCTTAAAAAATGTGTGTAACAGGCGATTAATAGAATCCTGGTTTTGAGCGAGCTGCGAGTCTTCAAGTTTAAGTAAAGGTGTCTTACTTTTGAAGTCATACAGTACAATATTAAGCTTGATTGGTGGGCTCTGTGCAGAAATTAGATCAGAAAATTGTGTATCTTGAGAATACATTATATCAATAACCAGTGCATCTTCTTGGCTTAATGGCGGCCCTGGAATGAGCAAACTTGCGGCTTCAGCCAGTGTAAAGTCTTTATCTGGTGTTGCTATTGGGCTCATTTTAAATGATTGTTGCATGTAGGTCACTGTTTGCAATTCTTCTGCAGGAAAGGCTTTTTCTTGTACGGCCTGTGCTAAAAAATTAAGGATTGAGGTGTTGGCAATCGCAAAATTCACGTTCTGAGGTAGAACACCGCCTGTATACTCGTGAGTATGTTGTGCACTTAAAGTGGATTGAGCGATACCTAGAATTTGGCCTTGGCTGTTGAGGATGGGCCCACCTGAGTTGCCCGGCTGTATCGAGGCTGTAAATTGAAATTGATCAGGCGCATCACCAAAGCCTACTTTTGCACTTAAAATGCCTTGGGACAGCCTGGGGCTGACGCCCAGTAAGCCGGTCAAAGGATAGCCAAGGGCGAAAATTTGTGTACCGAGTTTACGATCAGAGGTTGGAGCAAACGTAATATAGGGCACCACTTGGTTGGTTTTAAATTTAAGCAGTGCAAGATCTAAAACCGGATCTGTAAACAGCACATGGCCATTTAATTCTCCGCCATCGTGCAAAAGTGTTAACAATTGACGATTGCCTAGTACGTGTTTGCAAGTGAGAGCGTAGCCGTTTTTTGTTATAAAAAAACCAGTGCCCTGAGGTGCAAAAAAATCTTCACGAACTACTTTTTGCACTTTGATACCCTCACTCACTAATGTGTTTGCTATTTTTGAGCTTATTTTTAAAAAGTCATGGCGAGGCGGTATAAGATACGCTTTTCGATAATGATGTTGGGCTAACGAAGTGTTTTGATTAGTAAAGACTTTAAGTGTGGACTCTGGTTGTGGTGTGTTGGCACAGCCAACAATAAAGCATAAAATAATCAATAATAATAACGCTTTACCTATTCTAGTTGTAAAAATAGCTGAACTTAGATCAGCGAAAGTTGTCAAAATTATGTCCTTTTTTGCTTTTGAGCGGCTCGCAGTGAAATTCGAGTGAATTACCGTCATTTAAGCATGGCATTTTGGCTTATAAGCGTCAAAGGTTTGCTACACTGTAACCAGTTTATGTGGCCAGTCTTATTTTAAAAACAAATATGCCTCGAGGAGTCCAGTGTAGTGATCGTTCAAGTGTCTCGATATTTAAGTATTGTTAGCCTTTGTCTAGCGTCTGCAGGCGTATCAGCTTTACCTAACCATGATTTTCAATTCGGCTCTGAAGATGTTACGGCTCGAATCACAGGCGGCAATCCTATAGCCGAGAGCCAAGCGCCATACATGGCCGGCTTGCTCAACGAGTCAAACACTGTTTTTTGTGGAGCAGTATTGATTGATTCTCAACATTTATTAACGGCAGCCCATTGTATCGCTCGATTCGTGCCTAACCAATTTACAGTACGATTAGCCAATCAAGTTCGCCGAGTTGATCGAGTGTTTATTTCAAACACATTTCGTTGGTCTCATCTTAATCGAGATTTAGGTGTAATACGTTTAGCCGAGCCAGTTGCTAATGCCCAACCAGTATCTCTGGCCACCTCTTTGGATATCAACAGTCTACCAGTGGACTCAGTGGTGAGTATTTTAGGGTATGGCCAGTCTCAGACTAATGGTCCTTTTGAGGGGCGCTTAATGCAGGGCAATGTACCCTTTGTGCCGACTAATATGTGTGCCGATGCTTGGCGCGAACAATTTCCCAGCCTTGCTACCATGATTAGTCAAGACAGTATTTGTGCAAGTGGTAATGGATTTGCGGTTGATACGTGTACGGGCGACTCTGGCGGCCCATTGTTATATAACAACGGCACAACAACCCAATTATTAGCCGTTACCAGTTTTGGAGAGCCAGCTTGTGGTAGTGCGGATAAGCCGTCAGTGTATGCTCGAGTTGATGCTTTTCAAGACATTATTCAAAAAGCACAGTTGGACGAAGCTTATTATACAAATTGGGCTCAGGTTTTAGTTGATCCCATGGCAATACCGGAGCGACAGGTGCTGTCCATTGTGAACACAACAGATCAAACCTGGTTGTTGGGGGCTACGCAAGCGGATCCAGCTCAAGCCAACAGCGCTGCTTTTTCAATTGATCGAGCCATGTCAAATTGCGAGGGGGCAGAGTTAGCACCTGGCGCTAGTTGTCGTCTTGAAGTTGGTTTTGCGCCTACAACTGCCGGCTTTTTTACTGGTCGGTTTTTGTTGCAACGTCAATCACAATCACCCATCTGGATTGACGTGCAAGGTTTCGGATTTCAGCCTGTACCAGACAATGTACTTGAAGATGAGCGTTTGTATAGTTTCGTTGGTGGTGAAATAGCACCGAGCGTACAGAATTCTGGCGGGTTGGGTAACAGCGCAAGCTTAGTGGTCGAAAACGTACCAGCACTTGAAACCAGTGAGTTTTTTATTGGCAGTGACCAGAATCAAACTCTTAATATTGGCTTTGAATTTCAACCAAATTCACCTCAAGATCAAACGCCTAATATTGAAGTGAGAACTTTAAATGCTTATGACGAAGTTTCAAGTTTGAGCGTGGATCGGACACCAGGATGGCAGTATAGCCAAGTTGAATTGGCCACAGATGACTTTGTTTATGTTCGAGTGCAGGCGAAGGGGCAAGGTTTAAGTGGCAGGCTAATTGTTGATACAGGTGATCAAGTGGTTGAGAGCGGCACAATTATTCCTAATCAATCAGCAAATCAAAACTTTGCTAATACGCCCTCGGACGTGAAGTCCGGCGGTGTTATCGGATTGCTTTTAGGCTTCGGATTGTTTTTGTTCTCTACCCTGCGCTTGACGCTAACCAGCTCTCTATTAAAGTAGGGTAATCTCAAAGCCGAGTGACTTAAATTTACATGGAAATACGTATGGTAAAGCCTGATATAGAATTGTGTACCGAACAGTCATTGAAGAGCCTTGCCGATTACGTTGGCCATACTCCCTTGGTTCGTTTGCAGCGGCTTAATGACAATGCTCATCATCAAATTTTATGCAAGCTTGAAGGCAATAACCCGGCTGGGTCAGTTAAGGACCGTCCCGCGTTTTATATGATCACTAAAGCAGAAGAACGGGGCGATATCAAGCCTGGTGACCACTTAATCGAAGCAACAAGTGGTAATACAGGTATTGCTTTGGCTATGGTGGCAGCCATGCGTGGCTATAGAATGACGCTGATTATGCCTGCTAATGCATCACAAGAGCGAAAAGACGCTATGGCAGCTTATGGCGCCCAGCTTATTGAAGTGAGCCAAACCGAAGGTATGGAAGGGGCTCGAGATTTAGCGGATGCAATGGCAAGACAAGGCAAGGGCGTGGTTTTAAATCAGTTTGCTAACGCGGATAATCCTCGTGCACATTATGAAACTACCGGCCCGGAAATTTGGCAAGCCACTCAAGGTCGTATCACACATTTTGTCAGTTCCATGGGGACTACAGGTACTATTATGGGCGTTAGTCGGTATTTGAAACAGCACAATGCAAACGTGCAGATCGTTGGTCTACAGCCAACAGACGGCGCTTCTATTCCAGGTATTCGTCGCTGGCCGAAAGCTTATTTACCAAGTATTTATGAAGCTGATAGAGTGGACCAAGTATTGGATATTGATCAACACACTGCGGAACAGCAAATGCGTTTACTGGCTCAAGAAGAAGGTATTTTTGCTGGCGTGTCTTCCGGTGGTAGTTTGGCCGGCGCTTTGCAAGTGTCACGAGCGATAACGGCTCAAGATCCAAATCAAAAAGCTGTCATTGTCTGTATTATTTGTGACCGTGGTGATCGATATCTTTCAACCGGCGTTTACACCAAGGCGTAGCAGTGTTTTATTGCCTATGCGGCCTACACTGTTAACAATGAGCGGCATTGTTGCGCAAGTGCATGGCGTTGACTTACAGCGTCGCCAGCTAAACAAAACCCTACCAATTCAGAACCCTTGTAATAGAGCGTTTTGGCTGAAGACTCAGACACTTCATCAGTTTGCGTTACTTTTAAGTTCACGTTCGGTGGGCAGGCAACAAGTGGATATGACGTTGTTTTTACCGCAACTGGCATGCACGGGTACTTCACTTGCGACGGTGATCCAGTTAAGATCGCCGCTAGAACCTTGGCGCCTTCCATGATGGGGAGTATGTAAGGTAAAACAAGGCCTGATACTTCCGCGCAATCACCTAATGCAAAGATCGACGCGTCGGATGTTTGCAGCTGGGTATCACACACAATACCTTTTTTCACTTTTAAGCCAGCAGCTGTTGCCAATGCAATGTTAGGCGTTAAACCAAGCGCACAAAGCACTAGATCTACTGGGACTTCACCTTGCTCGGTCATAAGGCTGTACTGATTGTTTTTATCAATTGACTTATACTCAATTGACTTAAGAGCAGTGCTGGTTTTGACGTGTATACCGAGTGCTGAAAATGCGGCCACTAATTTTTCGCTGACCACAGGAGATACAACTCGCGGTAACAGCTGAGTCTCTCGTTCAATCAGCGTTACTTGATAACCACCTAGGTGTAAATCATTGGCAAGTTCGCATCCGACAAGGCCACCGCCGATAATGCCGATATGCGGGGATGATGTCTTAGTTTCAAGTGCAGTTAAAGTTTGACGAAAGAGTAAATAGTCGTTTTTATGATTGATGCTTAAACTGTGCTGCAAACCAGGTATAGCGGGTTTAATTGGTGAGGCACCAGTAGCAAGAACGAGTGAGCTATACGTTAAGCTGGACTTTATTTGATCTGAAATCAGCTCAAGGGTTTTAGTGGCTGGACTGATCTGTGTGACTGTCGTGTTCGACAAAATATCAATACTCAGCTTTGTCTCTACTACCTGTGCGTCTTGTATCACTATTTTATCAAGCACAAGTTTCTTGGCAAAAGCATTTGATAACATTGGTTTAGAATAAAAGCCACCTTGATCTGCACAAACTATAGTGAGCTTTGTCTGTTGATCTAGTTTACGAATTTCACGCGCTAAGCTTATGCTTGCTTGACCACTGCCAATAATAACAATATGATTTTGCTGGTTTGATGAATCCATAGTAAAGCTCTTGGTTTTTTTATTGGGTTGACGCTAGTATTAGTTTAAATAGCGATCATTTCAAAGTCGTCTTTGCCGACGCCGCAATCAGGGCAAAGCCAGTCTTCAGGCACATCCTGCCAAGCTGTACCTGGGTTTATACCGTCATCGGGCCATCCTAAAGCTTCATCGTAGATAAGACCACAAACAATACATTGCCATTTTTTAGTGTTTTCAGACATAACAACTCCGCAGCTGGTGAATAATAAGCAATAATCGCCGCAAGCGACTATATTAAGATGAACTTGCAGCTTGAATTTAGCTTTGCTCACTCTAGGCTGGCTCGTTGTTCGAGTCAAGACCGGGCCAGCCAACAACGCCTTAAAAATGGCAAAAACAAAAGAAAAGAACAGAAAACTAAAAAGTGAGATCTTCATGAGTCCACAAAAACCGTCGGAAACAGTCAGTAGTCAAGTAAAGGCTCAGGTCTCAGCTTGTTTACACTCAATGCGTTCTAAAATGATAGCATTTGCCAATATGCAGCTTGGAGACGCAGCGCTCGCCGAGGACTTGGTGCAAGAAGCTTTATTGGGCGCGTTAAAAAATGCAGATGCATTTCGCGGTGAAGCTGCATTTAAGACTTGGGTTTTCTCTATATTAAAGCGTAAGATTGCTGATCATTTTCGAAAGTCTAAAATCACGCCTACTGCTCATTCACAACCACAAGAGCAAAATCTTGATTTATTGTTTGACCATAAGGGCCAATGGCATCCGCAGTTTCGGCCGCCAAGTTGGGGCGAGCCTGAGCTTGAGTTGGCCAACACACAATTCTGGATAATTTTTGATATTTGTTTGAACGAATTACCCGAACGTCAATGCACTATGTTTATGATGCGTGAATACATTGGGCTATCACCTGCGGAAATTCGACGTGCTCTTGATTTATCCACCATAAGTATTGTCAATGTAACCTTACATCGGGCTCGTTTTCGGCTGCAGCAGTGTTTATCGGCCCGATGGTTTGGAGAGCAAAAATGAAAAACTGTAAACAAATTACCATGCTGGTGTCTGAGTCTCAAGATAGAGATTTAAGTCATTTAGAAAATATGGGTTTAAATTTTCATTTTTTATTTTGCAGTAGCTGCAGGCGTTATGCAGAAAGCATCGAATTATTGCGCATTATGATGCAAACCTACGAAACCGTCGCCAAACTCCCTGATGATGTTAACACTCCCTAGAGCAAACTCACGGTAAAATCATGGACCCTAACACAAGGGGATGAGCGGCTCCTGTAAATGGCCTTGTGTTCAGTATCTGCTGATGAAAGCGTGCTCTGGCGAGCCAGGCAAAGGCTGCAGCCTCTAAAAAATCAGGATCAATACCAAAGTGATTACTGGATTGCACCGATGCACACCGCTGTAATCGGTCTTCAAGACCTTTCATTAGCACCGTATTTTCAACGCCTCCGCCTGCCACCACAACGTTGATGTTTGGTAAATCAGCGTCCAATACTTGTGCCTCAATTGCTAATGCTATGGTTTCAATAGTGAATTGATACAAAGTGGCTTGAACATCAACTGGGCTCACAAAAGGCAAATCTTTCAAAATAGACTCTAACCAGATTAGATTAAAGATCTCTGGGCCAGTGCTTTTTGGTGGAGATATAAACAGATAAGGAGTATTCATGAGATTTGAAAGAAGAGCTTTAATCGTCACACCTTGGGCTGCCCATGCTC